>OLGH01000097.1_pt1 | contig 113467 bp, 88 predicted proteins | sample 1604851 | NCBI WGS metagenome assembly OLGH01 (sample SAMEA3888894, study PRJEB22519) | human gut metagenome | biome: human gut; feature: human-associated habitat; material: faeces | place: Denmark | collected 2010 | reverse complement strand
ATACGTTATACACTCGTAAATTAAGTTGGCATGTTTTGACCCCAACATCATAATAAAAAAAAGAAACGAAAGGAACCTGGCTATGAGTTTTTTGAATGATTTAAAAAACATATTCACAAACGGTGAGCCCATATTTACACCCATTGAAATGTGGAATAAACCAAGAGGAACTCTTGGAGAATTTAGAACAGACTATGTACTGAATAATGAAGCATTAAAAGAGCTTAGCTATATACGAACTATTAGTAATGTATATGTAGAAAATAACGGAAAAACAGCAACACATAGATAGAATAAAAGGATACACAAATGGAGATATTTGTCCTTACTGCATGAAGCCTCTGAGATTAATTGATGGTCCTTACGGCAGATTCTACGGGTGTACAGGGTATCCAGATTGTAGATTTAAAAGAAAGGCTTAATCAGGAAATATATTGAATGACTGGTTGCCTTAATATGCCCTGATATGTAAAATATTTATTGAAATTATGCTTTAGTGTGATTATTATAAAAAACCAAAGGTAAGCTAAACGATAAGAACAACGTGAAAATAATCCACCATAATAATATCGAAAGGAAGTAATTCTATGCCCGCAACACAACCACAAGTTAGTTCAATAACTCTAGCACAGTACGAAGCTCTCCCGGAAGATAAGAGAGTTGAAGTTTTCGATGGTGTTATCTATGATATGGCAAGCCCATCACAGGCTCACCAGACAATATCAATGGAACTATCAACGCTTATAAATACCTATATTAAGAAGAAAAAAGGCTCCTGTCGTGTATTCACTGCTCCATTCGATGTAAAATTATCCGACCACCCTCTTACCATTGTTCAGCAGGACATCATGGTCATCTGTGATAAAAATAAGCTGGACGGAAAAAGATGCAACGGTGCTCCTGATTTCATCATTGAGCTTGCGTTGCCTTCTATGGATATTACTCTCATCTGTCCTTCTCCCAGATAATATGTATTATTCTATCTGAGTTTATAATCTCATTTATATTTTTCTTTATAAAAGAAGGCTTTATATCGCTGTCCGGAATATCCTCCATAGGAATCCAAATGAGTTCCTCTCCCACATCTGTTTGCTTTTTACAGACTGCTGCATTATCCTCCTGAATTTTCATAAGATAATAAAACTCAATCGTGTGACAGTCAAAGCCGTCTTCCACTCCTCCAGCACCCTTAAAGAAATTCTCACATACAACTGCCAGACGCTCTGCTTGTACCTTTAGCCCTGATTCTTCTAAAATCTCACGTTCAACACATTTTTCTGTTGTTTCTCCTAGCTGCACTGCCCCTCCAATCATATAATAATAATTTCCGATACTGCTTTTTACGAAAAGCATTTTATTATCTTTTATAATAATTCCACCGGTACGAAATCTAAATCTATGATTTTCTTTTGCAAATCCACAATCGTACATCTTTTTTCACCTCGCTATTTGCTTTATGTTATCACTAAGCAGAATTATACCATAGCCGCCATTATTTTAATATATTCTTTTTTATTGTGCAAAATAAAAATGAGGTTCACAAACACTTGTAAGAAGTGATTGTGAACCTATATGTTATTTCCAATATATCTTCGGTTTGTATCTTGTCCGTGTGTCTTACATGTGTCTTATGTGTGTCTTACGCACTCATTTTGACACAATTCCATAAACACTCAAACCCTTATTTTAAAGAAAAAACTAGAATCTGTTGTTATCAGCAGCTTCCTGAATAGCAACAGCCACAGCTACAGTAGCACCAACCATAGGGTTGTTACCCATACCGATAAGACCCATCATCTCAACGTGAGCAGGAACTGATGAAGAACCGGCGAACTGAGCATCTGAGTGCATACGTCCCATAGTATCTGTCATACCGTAGGAAGCAGGACCTGCTGCCATGTTGTCCGGGTGAAGTGTACGGCCTGTACCACCGCCTGAAGCAACTGAGAAGTACTTCTTGCCTGCCTCAATTCTCTCCTTCTTGTAAGTACCTGCAACAGGATGCTGGAATCTTGTAGGGTTAGTTGAGTTACCTGTGATGGATACGTCAACATTCTCCTTCCACATGATTGCAACGCCTTCTGTTACATCGTTAGCGCCGTAGCAGTTAACCTTAGCTCTAGGGCCGTTGGAGTAGGACTTACGGAATACTTCCTTAACCTCTCCTGTGTGGTAGTTCATCTCTGTCTCAACGTATGTAAAGCCGTTGATTCTTGAAATAATCTGTGCAGCGTCCTTGCCAAGTCCGTTAAGGATAACACGGAGTGGCTTCTGACGTACCTTGTTAGCATTGTTAGCGATACCGATAGCACCCTCAGCAGCAGCGAAGGACTCGTGGCCTGCTAAGAAGCAGAAGCAGTCTGTCTCTTCCTCAAGTAACATCTTACCGAGGTTACCATGACCAAGACCAACCTTTCTCTGGTCTGCAACAGAGCCAGGAATACAGAAAGCCTGTAAGCCCTCACCGATTGCAGCAGCAGCCTCTGAAGCCTTGCGTGCATTCTTCTTAATTGCGATTGCAGCACCTACAATGTAAGCCCAGCAAGCGTTCTCAAAACAAATTGGCTGTACGCCCTTGATCATGTTGTAAACATCAAGACCGGCATCCTTAGTAATCTTCTCAGCTTCCTCAATAGAAGCGATTCCATAGCTATTTAAAACAGAATTGATCTTGTCAATTCTTCTTTCATATGATTCAAATAAAGCCATTATACTGTCCTCCTGATTATTCTACTCTTGGATCGATGATCTTTACTGCATCAGCAACTCTTCCGTACTGACCCTTAGCCTTCTCCCAAGCTGTGTTAGCATCGTCACCCTTCTTGATGAAGTCTGTCATCTTGCCAAGGCTTACGAACTGATAACCGATAATCTGACCCTCATCATCAAGAGCGATTCCTGTTACATAGCCCTCTGCCATCTCAAGGTAACGAGGTCCCTTCTTAAGAGTACCGTACATTGTACCAACCTGTGAACGAAGACCCTTACCAAGATCCTCAAGGCCTGCTCCAACCGGAAGACCTTCCTCAGAGAAAGCACTCTGTGTTCTACCGTAGATAATCTGTAATGCGAGCTCTCTCATAGCTGTGTTGATAGCGTCACATACAAGGTCTGTATTCATAGCCTCTAATACTGTAAGGCCAGGTAAAATCTCAGCTGCCATAGCTGCTGAATGTGTCATGCCTGAGCATCCGATAGTCTCGACAAGAGCCTCCTGGATGATACCCTCCTTAACATTAAGAGTAAGCTTGCAGGCACCCTGCTGTGGTGCACACCAGCCTACACCGTGTGTAAGACCGGAAATATCTGTAACCTGCTTATTTCTTACCCATTTTCCTTCTGTAGGAACCGGCGCTGCGCCATGATGTACGCCCTGAGCGACTGTACACATCTTTTCTACTTCATGTGAATAAATCATTGTAAAACTCCTTTCAGAATCAGATTCCATTTGCGAAGCTGTCTGTGTGGCGTGTCTGGCACCACTCTCCGCAATTACCTGTATTTTCTCATATTTCGACAAAAATTTCAAGTACTAAGTTGGTCATTCAGCAAAATATTGTTTTTTATTTAACAATTATTTCATGCTTTAAATATCTAAATCCCATGTCAGACAAATATTTATATAAATCCGGACCGGAGCTTTTGACTCCCAATAATACCTGAACAACGTATTGCAAAACCTGCCTCACCCAACTATCATAACTCAGATAGGCAATACTCTGGTGTCCATTTACCTATTATAACCCTCTTATTGTAAAAGCAACTCTCTGCTCCTTCTCAGCACTCACACAATACTCCGGGTACACCGGTGCGCCCCAGCTGTCATCGCCGCCGACACCGCGCGCAGCACCGAGGATTCTGACAAACGTATAGCGCGTATCCGGCAGGTCATTTATCTTATATGCGCTCTGAAGCTCCTGCTGTGAGCATGGCAGAACCGTCATGTCGAACGGCTTTTCCAGCGCATCTATTCTCAGGCCGTGCCCGAACTCATCGACAACCTTTACATAGCGCACATCATGGCGGTTGCCGCACTCCTGTGGGTCAAGGTAAGGTGTGATATTGTCTGCCACTCTTGCCTTATATATTCCAAGCTTTGCCCCGGCACAGCGGTCATTATAGTTCTCCTCAGGTCCTCTTCCGTAAAACTCCATTCGGTCAAACATCTTATCCATAGTGATATTTACGCCAAATACAGCCATCTGAGGAAGCCCTTCCTTTCCATTAAACCTTCCTGTACATTCCACACTTCCATCCGGCAGCATGCGGTATGTCACTTCACCGTCCGACACAGGATTCGTATAAAATGTATAATGGCATATAATTTTCACCGCCGCGATACTCTTTGCAAACTCAGCCCCCTTAAATCCGGTTCCGTAAAGTGCATCCGTCCTGTCAAGAATAAATTCATCAGGTGTGACTGTTCCATCAAGTTCACGTCCGTCCCTCAGCTCATACACAACCTTCACGCCATCACATCTTTGCATCTGGCTGACGCCCTGCCATACGGCACTTGTCACAGGGAAAGCATTTCCCTTGTCATTATCGGTTGCCGCACGGAAAAATTCAAGTGTCGGAACCTTCTCTATAGTCTCAAGTCCCTTGACACGGAAAGATATAAGTCCGCCCTCCTGACGGGAGAATATTGCATGTGTGTGTCCAGCTTTGACGCCTATACAGACTGCCCCCATTACCACATCATCAAAATACTTAACCTCATTGTCCGGCTGAGCCTTATCTGAACCCTCCGCAACGGACTGCCTGCCTTCCTGCTCCTCCTTAGCTGATTTGGATTTTTTTACCACAGCCGGTTCACTCTGTCCCCATGCCGCCACATGTCCTACATTCGCCCATGGTCTGTAACCCATAAGAACGGCGCGGCACTCCATGATGTACTCACCGTCATCCTCCATTGAAGGAAAGCTTACCGGAACAAATTCCTCCTCACCTGCGGCCACATCACGCGCAAAGGTTCCTGCCCACACAGCCTTTCCGTCCTTTAACAGGCGCACCTCAAACATATAGTCATCCGTCGACTCAAAAAGATTCTCATTTACGATAAGTACGCCCTGCTTTGTCAGATGAAGCTTGATATTCTGATAGAGATATTTTACCTCCTGCGCCTTTGGCGAAAGCCTTCTGTCTGCAAACACTATCCCGTCTCCGCTGAAATAATAATCGCAAGGTCTCTCCTTGAAATCTCCGCCAACCTTGAACTCGAGGCTTCCCGGTGTAATATTAGGAAGCTTCTCATAGGTCCGGACATTTCCGTACCTGCCTATGACATCCTCATCTATCAGCTTTCCGTCCCTCGTAAGTATCGCCTGATCTGCAAAATCCCATATAAAGCCGCCCTGATACTGCTCATAGTCATACTCAAGCTTCGTATATTTTTCCATGCCGCCGCAGGAATTTCCCATTGCGTGCATATACTCACAGCTTATATAAGGCTTCTGCGACCTGCTCTCAAGATATTCCCTTATCTCGTCAGGCTTTGCATACATCCTGCTCTCCATGTCGGTTATATCCGAATAGCGTCTGTCATGCACACAGCCCTCGTAGTGCACCAGTCTCTCCGGATTTCTTTCATGGAAAAATCTGCTCATTGCAAGAATATCCTCGCCCGCATGTGCCTCATTTCCACATGACCAGATAAGCACGCTGGGATGATTTTTGTCCCTCTCAAGCATTGACTTCGCCCTGTCAAGTACGTTCTCCTTCCACATCGGTTCACTGCCCGGTGTTATGTAAGGTGCCTCATTTCCGGTGTTGACAGCCCATGTTCCATGCGTCTCAAGGTTGGTCTCATCTATAAGATATACTCCGAACTCATCGCACAGCTCATACCAGCAGCTCCGGTTAGGATAATGGCTTGTCCTTACAGCGTTGATATTAAGGCTCTTTATTATCCTTATATCCTCAAGAAGCTCCTCCTTCTTAAGTGCCCTTCCGTTCACACATGAAAACTCATGCCTGTTCACGCCCTTAAAGACGATTCGCTTTCCGTTTATGCACATCACACCGTTTTTCATCTCAAAGGTTCTGAAGCCGATTCGCTGCGGAATATACTCCACAAGCTCACCATCCTCATTGTATACCGATATGTTGAGAAGGTACAGGTTCGGAACCTCCGCGCTCCAGGTGAGCACCTCCGGAACCTCCGCCTTAAAATGCATGTTCTCCTTTATCGCAAGTCCCATTCTCATAAGAACGCTCTTGCCGGTCTTATCAACAAGCTCATATCCGACTGTTCCTGCTATATTTCCTTCGATTTTAAGTTCACAGTCAAGTGTGCCTGTACTGTAGTCCTCCTTAAGACCTGCCTTTACAAAAATATCCCTCACATGTGTGTCCGGCACGGCATAGATGAACACATCACGGAATATTCCGGAAAATCTGAAAAAGTCCTGATCCTCAAGCCAGCTCGCACTGCTGTGCTTGTACACCTCAACCGCAAGCTTGTTTCCTTTCTCCCTTATAAACGGTGTTATGTCCCACTCCGACGGCGTGAAGCTGTCCTCCGAATATCCTACAAAGGTGCCGTTTATCCACACATAGAATGCCTTCTCAACACCCTGGAACGATATGTAGGTCTTTTTTCCAAGAAGTGCCTCATCCACATCAAAATACGTCACATATGACCCGACCGGATTATGCTTTGCAGGCACAAAAGGCGGTCGCAGATTCTCATGCCCCTCCCAAGGATACATAACATTGATATACTGGCAGGTGTCATAGCCTGCAAGCTCTATATGCCCCGGAACCTTTATATCGGAAAAACCGCTTATATCGAAATTCTCCTCATAAAAATCCTTCACCCTCTTATCAGGCACATCTGCATACGAAAATTTCCATGTTCCGTTAAGGCTCTGTCTAAGCGGCATATCAAGCCCATACTCCGTGACCTTCTCCTCATAAAAAGCATGGTCTGAGTGCGCCTCCTCCCTGTTCACCTTAAAAACCTCCGGATCTGCTATCCAGCACTCATCCGCATATATAACTCTCTCCATAGCGCAATCTCCATTTTTATAAAATCTTATAACTAATTCTACCATTATGCACAACACTATGCAATTTAAACTTTATAACCAGCTTAATAATTAAGCCAGATGGCAGACGATATTAAAACGGCACAGCCGGAACCGGCTGTGCCTCATTCCTCCGCCTTGCATATGAAACAATCATTCGGCGTCAATGTATCAGAAACCTATTTTTCGGTGTGCTAGAACAAAAACCTCGCCCAGTAAAACAGTGACTTTATAATATTCTTTCTCACCCTGCGCGTTGTGGTTATTTCCTGCGGCACCACATTGCCAGGATTGTCATAGCCACCATCCGGCAATGCGGTTACCGCCGACTTTTCATATTCCGACATGATACCGCGAAGCTGCGCATTCAGCTCATCGCTTTTAATCACAAGCATAAGCTCTGTGTCAAGATATGCGCTCCTCATGTCCATGTTGAATGAACCGACCACGGATATGTCATCGTCAATCACCATGCTCTTTCCGTGGTATGACACCCCTCCATCGTATTCTAAGAGAGTGACACCCGTATCAAGCATTCTGTCCCTGTTCTTTTCAAGATCCGCCGCCCCGAAGCTGTTGCCATTGTTAGCAACGGAATTAGTCATTACCGTGACATCTTTTCCTGCGGCTGCGTCCTTCAGAGTATCATACATCATATCATTGCAGATTATGTACGGTGTGTGAAGCTTGACGGAATCCTCCGCACTGTCTATAAGGCTCATAAGCTTATGCCACACAACAGGCTCCTTCACTCCGGCATTCACCGGATTTGAAAGCAGTGCTATGCTCTCAACCAGAAACGTATTATCCTCATAAGAATAATTCTCCAGAAGCTCCTCATGCTCAGAGCAGTATTTTTCGTAGTCCTGTGCTATGCGCTCCGCTGCGTGCTTCACACAATACCTGTCCGCAAGACTTTTTCCATGAGCGTACCTACTGCATTCACCGCTGTTTTTTACCGTCTCATAGTAGGCTAAAAGCTCATTTACCGAAGCCCTCTCCTGCTCCGCCGCCGGAGTACTTCTCCACACCAGCACATCCCTGTCATAATTTTTATAGTCACCGTAATCGCCAAGAAAATAGTTGAATGTATTCCTTCCACCAAGCATATATATCTGCCTGTCAACAATGAGATACTTGTCATGCATACGCGCCATGCCCTTGTACATGGTAAACGGATTTATCTCATTGTACATCATAAAGCTTACATTCTCCTTAGCAGACAATGCATAGAAGTAGGGATTCCACTTCGTATGTAAGACACCGTCAAAGCCATCCACAAGGACATTTACCTTTACGCCCCTGTCGGCTGCCCCGCACAGCGCACCAAGCATTATCCTGCCGCTCTCATCCGACATAAAATCAAAGGTTGAAAGGATTATCTCCGACTGAGCATTCTGTATCATCCGTACTCTGCTTAAAAGTGCCTCCGAATTGTCCTCGACAATGACTGCTCTCTCAGTGCCATCCGTATTCAACATGGCAGCCTGTTTATCGCCGTCATACTCCGGCTGCCTGCTGCTTCCGATAACAGCTATCGCTAGATTAACAATCACATACACAAGCACGAACACAAGTATTGCTGTCACCGGCTTCCACATCTTTATTTTTCCGCTCGTCACCGGCTTATTCATAAGCACTCGCGCATAATAGACTATATAGCATGCAAACGAGAAGATATTCATAATTATGCAGATTGAGATAATAAGTCCCGCCGCAAAATAGGACAGGTCAACGACAAGCAGCATTATAACCATCGCCCCATAGAGCACAGCCGTACAGAGCTTTCCGTACCATCTTGCACCGTCCATCATGCTTCCCTTTTTTAACATGATGGCACCCATAATTCCCATGAACATTTCCTTCACAACGAAAAGTATCACAAGATACCTCATCGTCGGATAGCGGAATGACAGGCTTATGAACACCGCCGCCTGCGTAAGCTTATCAGCCACAGGGTCAAGCACCTTGCCCCACTCCGTTATCATGTTGAGATGTCTGGCGATTTTTCCGTCAAAGCAGTCCGTAAGCCCTGATATTCCCAGAATGACCGCCGCCGCAATGTAGTCCGCCCTGCTGTCGGCACCTATATACACCGCCATGAATATAGGAATGAGTATTATGCGGAAATATCCCATAAGATTAGGGATTGTAAACAAGTCCTTCCTGCTGTTAATCAGATGTTTCATAATCCATCTCCCTTCCTGTCTGGGACAGGGGTCTGACCCCTATGTCCCAAAAATGGGACAAGGGGTCAGACCCCTGTCCCAGACTTTTATCCTTCAAACTGGCTGTTGTAAAGCTGTGCATAGAAACCATTCTGTGCCAAAAGCTGCTTGTGATTTCCCTGCTCTATGATATCTCCGTCCTTCATCACAAGAATGACATCCGCATCCCTTATCGTTGAAAGTCTGTGCGCTATTACGAAGCTCGTTCTTCCCTTCATAAGGTTTGCCATCGCATCCTGTATGTGCTGCTCCGTTCTGGTATCTACTGAGCTTGTCGCTTCATCAAGAATCATTATCCTGTTGTCGGCAAGTATGGCTCTGGCTATTGTGAGAAGCTGCTTCTGTCCCTGTGACACGTTGCTTGCCTCCTCGTTAAGCTCCATAGCATAGCCGCCGGGAAGTGTCCTTATAAAGTGGTCCGCATTGGCTGCCTTAGCTGCCGCGATGACCTCCTCGTCGGTCGCATCAAGACGTCCGTATCTGATATTTTCCATGATGGTTCCCTTGAATAACCATGTATCCTGAAGCACCATTCCGAACGCCTCACGAAGATTCCTTCTCTCAAAGTCCTTCACATTCTCGCCGTCCACCTTGATACAGCCGGAGTTCACATCGTAAAAGCGCATGAGAAGCTTGACCATGGTGGTCTTTCCTGCTCCTGTAGGACCCACGATTGCAACCATACTTCCCGGCTCCACATGACATGTAAAATCATGGATGACAGGCTTCTGCGGGTCATAGCCGAACCTGACATGCTCAAATTCAACCTCACCCTTGATATCCTCAAGTCTTACCGGATTCTCGGTAACCGGCTCCTCCTCCTCGTCAAGGAACTCGAATATTCTCTCCGCAGCGGCAGCCATCGACTGAAGCATGTTAAATACCTGTGCAATCTGTGTTATAGGCTGTGTAAAGCTCCTTACATACTGTATGAACGCCTGAATATCACCTACCGTAATCGAACCGGCAACCGCAAGCATGCTGCCTGTCACAGCCACCGCAACATAGCCAAGATTTCCTACAAATGTCATTATAGGCTGCATAAGTCCCGACAAGAACTGTGATTTCCACGCAGATGCGTAGAGCTTTGCGTTCGTCTCCTGAAAATCCTGATTTACCTTTTCCTCACGGTTAAATGCCTTGATTATCGTATGTCCGCTGTAGGACTCCTCTATTGTTCCGTTAATGTCTCCTAAGTATTCCTGCTGTGCCTTGAAATACTTCTGAGAATGTTTTACAACAACACTTATCAAAAATGCTGATATCGGAAGTATCACAAGCGCGATAAGCGTCATAAGCGGGCTTATCGTCATCATCATTATGAACACACCGATAAGTGTTGTCACCGATGTGATAAGCGTTGTTATACTCTGGTTGAGGCTCATTCCGAAGGTATCAACATCATTGGTTATTCTTGAGAGCACCTCACCGACAGTCTTAGACTCAAAATATGCCAGAGGCATTCTGTTAATCTTCCCGGAAATTTCCTTTCTCATCCTGAAGCTTAATTTCTGCGATATACCGCTCATTATATATCCCTGTATAAATGAAAACAACGCACTTACACAGTACAAGCCAAGAAGTATAAGCAAAATAACACCTATCTTGTGAAAATCAATGCCCGCTCCGCCGGACACCTTTGATACAAGACCGTTGAATATCTCGGTTGTCGCCTTTGACAGCACCTTCGGTCCTACTATGTTAAAGACCGTTCCGGCAACGGCACTTATCATTACAAGCACTATCGCTATCTTATAGCTTCCGATATAGGACAATATTTTCCTTGTTGTGCCCTTAAAGTCCTTCGCCTTCTCGCCCGGCATCATGCCGCCGTGTCCACCCGGACCACGTCTGCCCATATTTCTGTTTTTGGAATATTCTCTATTATCGCCCATCCTTTAAGCCTCCTCTCCTGCAAGCTCCGCTTCGGAAAGCTGGGATTTTGCAATTTCAAGATATTCAGGACAGTTCTTTAAAAGCTCCCTGTGTGTTCCCTTTCCCACAGTCCTGCCTTCATTAAGAAGTATAATCTGGTCTGCATTCATAATGGTTGAAATTCTCTGTGCAACTATAATCACGGAAGCTTCCTTTGTTCTCTTTGAAAGTGCCTTTCTAAGCGCCGCGTCCGTCTTAAAATCAAGTGCCGAAAAGCTGTCATCAAACACATATACCTTAGGCTTTACAGCAATGGCTCTGGCAATGGATAGTCTCTGCTTCTGCCCTCCGGACACATTCGTTCCGCCCTGCGCGATGGATTCAGTGTAGCCATCCTTCTTACTGTCAATAAACTCGGCCGCCTGCGCGATAGCAGCCGCCTCCTTCATATCCTCATCAGTGACAAAATCCCCGCCGTACTTGATATTGCTCTCAATCGTTCCCGAAAAGAGCACACCCTTCTGAGGCACAAGACCTATATGGCTTCTAAGCTCCTTCTGCGACATATCGCGGATATCCACGCCGTCAAGCGTTATGCTTCCCTCCGTGACATCGTAGAATCTGTCTAATAAATTTACCACCGTGGATTTTCCACAGCCTGTGCTTCCTATGATTGCTGTTGTCTTTCCCGGTTCAGCCTTGAAGCTCAAGCCGGAGATTGCATTCTCACTTCCACCATCGAATCTGAATGAAACATTCTTAAATTCGACGATTCCCTTGCAGTCTGTAAGCTTCCTGTCTGTATTTTCGGTGTCTGCCTTATCCGTTATCGTCTCTCTGGTGTTTAAAACCTCCTCGATACGATCTGCAGCAACGCCTGCTCTAGGAAGCATGACGGATATCATCGTTATCATAAGGAATGCCATGACAATCTGCATTGTGTAGGTTATGAATGCCATCATATCACCCACCTGCATGCGTCCGATGTCAATTCCCTTCGCACCCATCCATACTATAAGCACTGTAATCGCATTCATAATGAGCATCATCGCAGGCATCATCATGGACATGACACGGTTGGTAAAGAGCTGTGTTGACATAAGCTCCCTGTTCGCCTTGTCAAATCTCTCCTCCTCATGCTTCTCCCTGCTGAATGCCCTTATGACCATCGTACCCGTGAGTATCTCTCGTGATACTAAGTTTACACGGTCGACAAGACTCTGCATCTTCTTAAACTTAGGCATGGCAACAACCATGAGCACAAGCACAAGCGAAAGCACCGCGCCAACAGCAACACCGATTATCCAGCCCATTCCGGTATCTGTTCCCATAACCTTTATGATACCGCCTATTCCTATTATAGGTGCATACAGGACAATTCTAAGCATCATGACTGATACCTGCTGTACCTGCTGTACATCGTTAGTGCTTCTTGTTATAAGAGAGGCTGTTGAAAATTTATTTATATCGGCATTGGAAAACCCGATAACCTTGGTAAAAAGCTTCTCTCTCAGGTCACGTCCTATAGCCGCTGCTGTTTTTGCCCCGATAAATCCCACTCCTATCGCTGCCGCAACCATGAGAAGTGTCATGGCAAGCATCTTAGCACCTGTAATCAAAAGATAATTTCTCTGGATTGCATTAAGGTCATAGCCTAGAAGCGTATACTCACTCTTTACCAGCTCAACCGCCATCTGAGACTTCATGGAAGAAGCCATATCCCCCATGGCTGCCTCAACCTGCCCTGCTGCATCCGACAGTGCTTCCTTTGTCACAAGCCCTGCCTTATAACCGTCAACAAGCTGACTGACACTGTACTGACCGGATGTATCAACCGAATACACCATGCCCGCTGCAGTGAGCAGTGTGTCATTTAACTTATCAAGCTCCTTCGATGACAATTTTTTTCTGACATATAACTCACCGTCCATCTCGTAACATTCGTCCATGTACGTAATTTCATCTTCACTCATAAAAAGCTTCAATGCCTCATATGTCTGCGCAGTGTACTTCTCTGCCGCCGCGCCCTCAATACCGCTCTGCTGTATTCCGACATCAACGATATCCGAGGTATATGACGGGAGCGATAGGTCACAGAACGCCTGGACACCCAGAAGCAGCAGTATAGCAAGCACAGCAAGCTTGTGGTCAGCCAGATACTTAATCAATTTTCCCATAATTTCCTCATTTCCCACAGTACATCATCTATAATATGCCGTTGCGGTAAAAATTTCACAACATTACCTTTATAATGTACTTGATGAATTTTTTGCTGTTTACAAGCAATAATGCCACCCAGAAAAACTTAAGTCAACAGACTTTATGAAAAGTTAATATAACCTTTATAAGATTTCACTTTTACACAAAAAAGCTGCCGCGCAGAAAACATCTGCTGCGGCAGCCACGCTGGGACAAGAACCAGACCCCTGTGTCCCAAACTTGGGACACAGGGTCTGGTCCCTGTTCCAAGGCTTATTCTGTTTTTCCAAAATCATATACCTTGACCGAACCGCTCACGGAGCTTGATGTTATCCGTGCCTGCCCGTCACCGAACACTGCATGCCTGTCGGACTTGGCAAATCCGAAGCGCATCGTATTCTTTTCATCGTAGTTATCCCATACAACATGCTTATCCGTCATAAGCTTCAGGGAGCCACTCATGCCTGAACACTTTATGTCGATTCCGATATCTGATAAGAGTTTAATCACTATTCCGCCTGAAACCGTGTTCACCTTGCCTGAACATGCTTCAATCACAGCTACATTGACCGAACCGCTCACCGTCTCAGCACTGAAGCTTTCACCGGCAACTACCGCATTCACGCTTCCGCTCACAGAGCTGAACTCCTGCTCCTTCGCATATAACTGTGCAACTGTCCTGATTTGACCGCTCACTGTGTTAAACTTCAGCTTATCGGCATGTATGTCATGCTGGACCTTTATGGAACCGCTCACTGTTGAGAGCCTGCACTCCTCAGCAGTGATGTCACCGTCTACATATATGCCACCGCTCACCGTTGAAAGCCTGCAGCTCTCAGCTTTAATATTACTCTGTATATATATTCCGCCGCTCACTGTTGAAACATTCAACTTCTCAAACCGTGCCGGAACAGTGACAAAATATGTGAGCGGCTCATTTACCGGATTATAAATAAAGGAAACAGCTTTGTTCTTATTCTCCTGCTTAACCTTAAGTATACCATCCTCAACTGAGACAATCGGATTCATATACATCTTTTCCTTCTTGGTAAGCGGTCTTGAAAAAGTGATTGTGATTGCATCCGTGTCCGCCTGTACAAGCTCCACATTTGGCTCGACAACACTCATCTTAAGCCCCCTAAGTCCGGTATAGCTGCACACCATAAGCGGATTCACAATATCCAAAGCTGTATTTCCGGCTGTACCGGCGTTCATATTGCTATCGTTCACATTACTGTTTATGGTATTGGTATTGCTATTGTTAATGTCGCTATTGATAACATTACTATTGTTATTATTATTGACATTGTTACCAATATTATCTTTACTGAAATCAACGTCTGCGTACTCTTCGACTTCGACATTGTCAAACTCTGCAGCCCTGTCACAGGTATGTTCCGCACCTTCGTTGCTGCTATCTGCGGTGTTATCATCGGCGGCGTTCTCTGTCATATCATTCGACATATCCGACATCACCTCGCTGAGCTTGTCGGAAATGACCTCACTGAACCTGCTTATCGCAGAATCCGCACTCTTAGCTGCCTTGATTGCAGCCTTTCCTGCAGCTATTCCTGCCTTTCCTGCCATCTTACCCGCCTCATTTACCAGCTTGCCAAGGTCACCCGCAAGCTTGCCAAAATCATCCTTATAATCTGAGGTTTCACTTGATGAATCCGTTCTCCCGGATGCTTTTTCATCACTGTTCTTTTTAAACTCCTCAGGTATATCCCTTATAAAATCCTCAACGCTTCCTAATTCCTCACATACGGACTCCTCACTTCTTCCGTCAGCAGCCGCCTCATCGAAATGTCTCCTGTAATCCCCGATAATATCCAATGCAAAATCCTCGTCATACGCCTTAAGTGCCTGTGCAAGCTCCTCCATATATTCTGCTCTTGTCATAATTTTATCCTCCCTCTCCTACTCACCTATAAACTTCTCAACAATTCTTATAAACTGCTGCCAGTCGTTCTTCTGCTGCAATAATGTCTCATTTCCCTTATCCGTAAGGTGATAATACTTCCTCGCCGGACCCGACTCCGACTCCACAAGATATGTCTCAACACACTCATCATCCTTGAGCCTCTTAAGTATGAGGTACAAGGTTCCCGGTGCTATCGACATCTCCTCCGACAAGCTCTCCGTGAGCTCATACCCATACCTGTCTCCCCTACTCAACATAGAGAGAACACACAGCTCCAAAACACCCTTCTTCATCTGCGTATTCATGTAAACACTCCCTTCACCAATAATTAAACTATTCAGACGACTGCGAACACAACGCATTACGTAAATATGCTTTACAGCGCCTCATTTATTTTGTAACCATATGTATAATATCACAAGCTATTCTATATTGCAATATACTATTTAAAAAATAATAATTAACTTTATTTAATATACTGTTGAGGTCAAAACATGCTAATTTAATGTACGAGTGTATAGCACATGTTTTGACCCCGACATTTCAATATTTGTCAATGGAAAAATTGGAAGTTATGAAGTTTTTTACCGCCTTCATATGGCAATACAACTGTCAGGCGGTCTTTCGTATAAATAAAATCAAGAAAGAATTTTCTCCGTAAAAATCTCTACCTGCGAAGAGGCCGCCTAAACGGCATAATAAAAGTCCACACGCACCCATACATGATGCATGTGGACTTTCAATAACAAAAAAGCCATTATTGCCTGTCTGCAAAAGCCAAAATAAAATATCCCCTTAGCGCTCGCAGCCGCTATTTAAGCACTGCCTTCTTAAAGTTCTTCTTACCTCTTCTGATAACAATTCCGTCGCCGAAATCAGCCTTGGTGAACTTGGTGTCAAGTGTTGCCTTCTCATCGTTGGCTGTGACACCGCCCTGCTCAACATTACGTCTCGCATCGCCGCGTGACTGGCAGAGACCTGCCTTTACAAGAAGTGTCTGGATATCAACATAGCCATCCCTGAAATCAGCATCCTCAATCTCAACTGTAGGCATGTTGGATGAATCTCCTGAGCCGCCGAATATGGCAAGCGCACCTGCCTTGGCCTTCTTGGCCTCCTCCTCACCATGAACAAGCTTGGTGAGCTCGTAAGCAAGAATCATCTTAGCCTCATTTAACTGGCTGCCCTCCCAGCTTTCCATCTTCTCAATCTCATCAAGAGGGATGAAGGTGAGCATCTTGATGCACTTCATTACATCGGCGTCATCGACATTCCTCCAGTACTGGAAGAACTCGTAAGGTGAAGTCTTTTTAGGGTCAAGCCATACTGCATTTCCTGCGGTCTTTCCCATCTTCTTTCCGTTTGAATCGGTCAGAAGCGTGATTGTCATGGCATGGGCATCCTTGCCAAGCTTACGGCGGATAAGCTCTGTTCCTCCAAGCATGTTGCTCCACTGGTCATCGCCGCCGAACTCCATATTACAGCCGTACTTCTGGTATAACATATAGAAGTCGTAGCTCTGCATGATCATGTAGTTGAACTCTAAGAATGAAAGCCCCTTCTCCATTCTCTGCTTGTAGCACTCAGCACGAAGCATGTTGTTAACGCTGAAGCAGGCACCGACCTCACGAAGCAGCTCAACATAGTTGAGATTTAAAAGCCAGTCCGCGTTGTTGACCATGAGAGCCTTTCCCTCGCCAAAATCAATGAATCTCTCCATCTGTCTCTTGAAGCATTCTGCGTTGTGCTCAATATCTTCCTTTGTGAGCATCTTACGCATATCAGTTCTTCCCGAAGGATCCCCGATCATGGTTGTACCGCCGCCAATCAGTGCGATTGGCTTGTTGCCTGCCATCTGCAGGCGCTTCATAAGTGTGAGCGCCATGAAATGTCCCGCTGTAAGGGAATCGGCTGTACAGTCAAATCCGATATAGAATGTAGCCTTTCCCTCGTTAATCATCTTGCTGATTTCCTCTTCATTTGTCACCTGTGCAATAAGGCCTCTTGCCTTAAGCTCCTCATAAATACCCATTTTCTGTCCTTTCCGTGCCAAGCCCAGCGGCAGCACTCACAAAATTATACGCACTGTCTGAAGAATAAAAAATCCTTACAGCAGTGACCACTACTGTAAGGACGCATATCTACGTGTTACCACCTTACTTCACACCGGACTCACATCCGCTGCCTCATCAGGTACAGTCATGAAACGATACCCTCACACTATAACGGGTGTACCCGTTGCAGCCTACTATAAATATAATTAATTCGGTGCAAAGCTCCGGGATGTATTCAACAGTCATTAACCTGTGCGCCTCTCACCTGCCGGCAGCTCTCTGTAGGTTCTCAGAATATCTACTCTTTCCCTTCATTGCCTTTCTATATAACAATACAAATATAATAATTAACTAAACTTGAAATGTCAAGATATATTTGGCATATTATTACGCTAAAACAATAGTTGTTTCTACCTTTCTAAGTTCATCCGTCATATCCCTATCCTCAGTCACGTCAAGCATAGGACATCCGTCAACATCGAAATGAACCCTTCTTATTCCGGTACTTCTCGGTCCATCAGCGCCCGGTCTTGCATGGTATGTATTCCATACAATTCCGTCCTCATCAATGACGTAAGCATTGTGTCCTGTTCCATATTCGCCATCAACGCTTCTCGCAGAAAGAATAGGATAATTATTTTTACGCCAACTATTTCTATCCAGCAGACTATCGTTATTTATAAGTTCAAGATAGCTCACAACATAGCTTTCATCGACTGCAGCTCCTGAAAATGTGACAAAAAGCTTATCACCGGATACCAGTGCGAAAGGTCCCTCATCCACAAATGTGTGATTGTTGTCCCAGCCATAATCGGGCTTTGAAAGAAGCACCGGCTCTGAGGCAAGCTCCCAAGGTCTTTCCTGATTGAGCTTTGCTATATACAGCCATGCTCCAAGGTCTTTCGGGAGAAACTGCCTCTGTGACCATACCACATAATACTCTCCCATCCAATGAAAGCATGTCATGTCAAGTGATATCGTCTTTCCTGCCTCACACAGAGCACTGCCATCCATCTTTACAATTTTTCTAGGACGCGACCAGTCATCCTTATTGCACGGACTACCACCATCCTTCAACAGCATTATGTGGCTCTCCTCACTGAAAAACTCACCCGGTGTAGCTGCGTGGAAAATGTACAGTCTGCCATTTATCTCATGGAACTCCGGTGCCCATAGAAGATTTCCGATATCCTCATAGGTTGACGAATCAAGCAGAAGCACATCCTCTGCGCTCTCCAAGCCCTCTATGCTGTCGGCCTCCCTTATATACAACGTATGGTTGTCATCAGCGTCATTGGTCGCTATGAAATAATATTTTCCATTCCAGCTTGCGATACAAGGGTCTGCCCTGTTTATCAGCAACGGAAATGCAAATCTCTTCTGCTTTACTGTTCCGGTAATTTTCTGTGCAATGTTCTTTTTTGTAAAATCAATTTCTCCAACATTCCAGTCAACACTGCGGGTCAGGCTTGTACCATCACTGTAATATGCCGTAGCCTGAATGTTTCCAATATCCTCTGCTCCCGATACCTGTACTGAATCCTGCACCTCAAGTCTTACAATCTCAGGTGTCATAAGCTTATTTTTTAGGTATTGTGCCTCTTTTTCGGTTATGGATATGACATTTCCCGGAACACAGCCCGCTATGCCGCTGATCAGCGCCTCATCAAACGCTTCACCGGCTTCATCCGGCTTCTGTGCAGTGCAAGTGCAGTCACACTCCGACATTTCCTCATACACAACAAGGTCTGCGCTTTTAAAACACAGCTCTGTCTCATTCTCCTCAGCCTGTCCATCCCCCTCTATTCTCAGTGCATGAATCTCAAAGCTTCCGTCCGCCAATCTAACGATATAAGGCTTTTTAAGACTCTTCGGATTCAGGCTTCCGTCCGCATTTTCCGTAGCACGCGCAAACAGAACTCCCGAATTGTGGTTAAGCGGAATGTATTTTCCATCGCCCTCTCTCAAGGCAATATGCATGCTGTAGGCTAGCCGCGGTCCATAATACAGCGTCTCATCAGGTTTTCTTGTGTAACACAATAATTGATATTCCATATTCTCTGCCTCCAATAGTGCTGCAGGCTGAGCCACGGCTTCTGTCGTAATACTCAGCCTGCATAATCATTTATCTTTATATTTACTGCCGGGGAAATATAATCAGGAGTTTTTTGGCTCCCGGCAGTATCCTAGAACTCTATCTCCGTCTCTGTGCCGCTTATCTCAAGCTCCAACACCTCTGTCCTGCATCCGTACAGCTCCTGTGTACGCGCATCAGGCTGTCCTGCTCCAATACTTATCTGATACTTTCCCGGACGCAGAACGCACTTTCCTTCCTCGGTTATTATTCCGAAGGCTCTATTGTCCAGCTTAATCTCTGCATGCGCCGTCTCACCTGCCTTAAGCCTTAGTACCTGTATTCCCTTGAGCTGGAAGCCCGGCTCATAGTCAAGCGCATCCACATGCTTAATATATGCCTGAACAATCTCATTTACATCGTAGGTGCCATTGTTGGACACCTGTGCTGATATCGTTATCTCGTCACCTACCGAAGCACAGCTTCTGTCAAGTGTCTCACCACTGTACTCAATATCTGTGTATTTAAGTCCATATCCGAACGGATAGAGTGCCCTGGCCTTGGAATATCTGTAGGTTCTGTTACTCATGCTGTAGTCTGTAAACTCAGGAAGCTCTGTCTCATCCTCATAGAATGTCACAGGAAGCTTTCCTGATGGAGAATAGTCGCCGAAAATCAACTCTGCGACAGCTCTTCCGCCGCGTGCTCCCGGATACCATGCGTCAATAATCGCATCGACATTCTTATCCGCCCAGCTCAAATCCATCGCACTGCCCGCAAGAACCACCAGTATGACCGGTTTTCCAATTGCTGTTATCTTTTCAAGCAGCTCCTGCTGAAGTCCCGGAAGCCTGAGTGAAGGCTTATCACCGCTGGCATACTCATTGCCCGCATCACCTTCCTCACCCTCTATTGTGGCATCAAGTCCAAGACACATTACAACCACATCCGCCTGCTCAGCCGCAATCACAGCCTCCTCGAAGCGGTCATTCTTCTCTGCTAAGAACTCGACCTTATCCTTGTAAAGGTCACAGCCCTCAGCATATATAACCCTCTTACCACTGCCAAGGTATCTCTGTATTCCCTCAAGCGGTGTGATGTAGAGTGATGATGTTCCGACATAATTGCCAACAAGCGCATCCCTTGAGTTAGCATTCGGTCCGATAACCGCAATGGTATTTATTTTATCCTTGTCAAGCGGAAGAAGCTTATCCTTGTTCTTTAACAGTACAATTCCTCTTCGCGCCATCTCTACCGACGCTTCTGTATGCTTGTCGCACTCTACAAGCTCATAGCTTAAATTCTCATACGGCGAAGGATGATTCTCCATCATTCCAAGGCGGATTCTCACCTCCATAAGTCTCTCAACAGCCTCAGTTATTGCCTCCTCAGTTATAAGCCCCCTCTCGTACGCCGACTCAAGGTGCAGGAATGCACTGCCGCAGTTTAGGTCACAGCCATTGTTGACAGCCAGTGCTGCGGACTCCTCTACATCCGCCGTAACCTTGTGGTTAAGGTGGAAATCATTGATTGCCCAGCAGTCCGACACAACATGTCCCTCGAACCTCCACTCACCTCTTAATATATCCTTTAGAAGTGTATGGCTTCCGCATGCAGGCTCTCCGTTAACCCTGTTATAGGCTCCCATCACCGCCTCTACATGCGCGTCCTTCACACATCTTGCAAATGCATACAAATAGGTGTCATACATATCATGCACGGAAACCTTCGCATCAAAATGATGTCTCAGCGCTTCAGGTCCGCTGTGGACAGCAAAATGCTTCGCACACGCCGCCGACTTAAGATTCTCCCTGTCCTCTCCCTGCAAGCCCTTGATATATGCCATGCCAAGCCTTGATGTAAGGTATGGATCCTCACCATAGGTCTCATGTCCTCTCCCCCATCTCGGATCCCTGAAAATATTGATATTAGGAGCCCAGAAGGTCAAGCCCTTGTAGATTCCGTGGTCGCCTCTTCTTGAAAATTCATTGAACTTGGCGCGTCCCTCCGTTGAAACGATATCTCCGGTTTCCTGTATAAGCTTCTCATCAAAGGAAGCCGCCATGCCTATCGCCTGCGGAAATACTGTAGCGACTCCGGCTCTTGCGACACCATGAAGTGCCTCATTCCACCAGTTATACGCCGGTATTCCAAGTCTTTCTATAGCCGGGGACTCATATAACATCTGCCCCATCTTCTCACTCAATGTCATCTTAGACACAAGCTCTTTTGCCTGCTGAATCGTCTCTTTGCTCATCCTGCCGCAATCCTCCCTGTAATAGCCAAACCCGGTGTACATAGCCGGATATTGTTATTTTGCGTTTCTTAATTACCCGAATCGTAATAATATAATCACTTCGTATATGACAATGCCAGAATTGTAAATTCCTTATCCTCGTCCCCATCCTTCATACGGATTGAAACAGTATGCGTACTGCTATCCTTCTCATCTATTACAAGCTCAACTATGGACTGATTCCATGCGCCATCCTTGTAGCAGTCGATTTCCATTACATCCTCTCCGTCAACATTTATCACAACTGTACCCGCATTCTTCGACTTGCTCTGCTTATAATTGATAAGCAGGTTCCTGCAGTCGACCGTCATGACGAATGGAGCATCTCCACTCTGTGCCGTGTGCATCCAGTTGTCCGGAAAAACTGCTCCTCCGATAAATTTTGCGCTGTGAACCTCACTGTCCTTCCCATCGAAGCCTCCGCACACGATTTTGGCGTCCGCACTGTCCTTAGAGGTGACAAGCCTGTTCCCATCAAAATCCGCACCTTTTACCATCTTATCAGGTATGCCGGAAACCTCAGCCGGAACCTCTTTTTTCGCAGCCTCGGTGAACATATACTTGATACAATCAGCCATTATGGTATGTCCATAGGTTGTAGGATGGTAGTCATCCGTAAAGTACTCCTCATCAGTGAGAGCGCCACTCTCAAACGCCTCCTTGGTTCCATCCTTCAAGCTCACCATAGGAAGTCCGTACAGCTCTCCCATAGGTACCGATACATCCTGCACATTCCACTTTGACTTAGATACCGAGCACAAAAGACATACCGCAGTCTTTTCATCCGCCTCAAGCGCCTGTCTTATAAGGCTCTCCATCGCCCTTCCATCCGTACATTCCTGATAATCATTTACTGCAAACTCAATAAATAAAATATCCGGTGTATCATCAAAGGTACCGACTATATCTCTCTGATACCTCATAATTCCAAGAGCCGATGGCGTGCCGCTCACTCCGGCATTGACATAATTAATGTCCGCATCGGGATACATGGCTTTTAAGTTAGATACTGTCTGTTCAACATAACATTCCGACTGCTTTGAAGCGCTGGCACCTTCCGTTATTGAGCCTCCAAGAAATGCGATGTTTACGTTTTCGCCCGCCTCAAGCTTTGCAAGTGCCCTCTCAAGCCTGCCATTATTTCCTGTTGAGATAAGCGCGTTCTCACACAGCTTATCATACCAGTTGTTCTCGACGCCCTCGAATCTCCATTCAAGAAGCTCATAGCCCGAACCGGAGAATGTCATATACAGATTATGTACCCCACTCACCTTCTTATCTATCGGTGCGGTAAGCTCAACGAACTCATCATCAAGGCTTGCTGCATCATTTAAAAGCTGCCCGACCGGAATATATCCGAGTACATCACCCTTGGTGCTGTCAAGTCTTAACTCGATAACACAGTTCTCATCAAGCTCCGCCGTCTTTTTAGCGGAGAACACAAAGCTTTCAGGCTCCTTATGTGAGAAATCAACCCCTGTAAGCTTTATATAATCTCCTGAATCTATTCCACCAAGTGCCATCTTCCCTGAACCGTATGTCTTAGAAAGCCTGTCTGCAGGAACCACTTCTATTCCTGCTTCATGCGAGAATGTGCATGCTGCCACCGTCTCATATGGATTCAACGTACCAACCTGCCCACAGCCATTGTAGGTCTGCTTAATCCTGCCGATTGTTCCGTCCTCACCCATATCAAACTTATCGATGAAAGTACAGCGGTAGCCCTTCTCAACACCCATCTGCTTTTCCAGCTCTCTTGTGTGGTATGTGATATACCAATCATTCTTAAAACTGAATACACAGTGATGATTATTTCCGTAAAGTCCTACCAATTTACCCGGATTTTCAAGAATGACCTCCTTAAAAGTAAACGGTCCAAGCGGTGAATCGCTCTCCATGCTCACTATCTCCGCATTGTGAAAGCCGTACTCAGCGGTTCCTGCCTCGTCAACCTGCCAGTTGCTGCAGTAGGTATAGTAATATTTGTCATTGTACTTATGGATTCCCGAATCCTCAAAAAGGTATGGTGCATCAATTGTTACAGGCTCCCCCTTAATGCTTATCATATCATCCCCAAGCTCCACACACCTTGCTGTCATTGGATGTGAAATCTTGTCGGAAGGAACACCGCCTCCAAAATATATATATGCTTTTCCATCATCATCGACCAGGACAGCAGGGTCGAACAACCACAATACATCCGCACAGTTAGGTGTGTTCCTTGTAATCAGTCCGTGGCCAAGCGGGTCCTTAAAAGGTCCTGTAGGTGAATCTGCCTCAAGAACCCCTATACCACCGCCTCCATCGGCAAAATACAGAAAGAACTTGTCCTGTCCGTCAATATTCTTCCACGCAGCAGCAGGCGCCCATGAATTTTTTGCCCACTTCGCTCCCACAATGCCGTCTGCCACATATATCTCACCATGATCTGTCCAGTTGACCATATCCTTTGAGGATATCACTCTTATGGATTTAATCTTAGAATATGAGTTATCCTTGATCGTGCCATCAGAGCTCTTTTCAAATGCATCCTGCGTCATATAAATATACACTGTGTCATCATAGACCATCGCATACGGATCCGCACCGAATTCCTGTGTTATAAGTGGATTGGCATACTTCATACCCTTGTATGCTTCAGTCCTTTTGATTTCGTTGAATAATAATGAGTAGTTCACTTTTCCCTCCTGCTGCTTATCGTCATCCTTGCCATCTTTTACGTCCGAATCCGTATTTACTGCACCGGATTCACTATCTGCCTGTGATACTTCCTGTGACACCGCATGTGATACATCCTGTGCTTCTTCCTGCGATACATCCACCGAACTTATCACTTCACTATTCCCATCTACAGCAGTCTGTCCGTTACAGGCTGTCACAAGATCTGTTCCACACAGCAGCACCGCTGCTGCAAGTAAATGTTTTCTGTTCATTCCTTCTCCTATCTACACACTACGGCCATACACCCGGTCTTGGCTGTCCTACATTTATAACCTTCGTTGCCTGAAGGTTCGTTATCAGCATGAATCTGCCCTCATCCCTCTTCTCCGGTTTCATAAGCCACAGGCAATATGACTCAATCAGATTGAACAGGTTTCCTGTTCTGCCCTCAATCTTAAAATTGTTAAATCCAAGAGGAACATATTTCTCAAAAATAGCCTCCGGTGAAATATAAGTTTCATAATCCTTTATCTTGAAAATTGAGTTTTTGTCGCCGTACTCACAGTGCCAGCCCGGAACCGGAAGCTGCTTGTCCTTAGGAAGCTTTCTGTTCATAAGGACTATCTTCTGCTGCTGTGCAATGCATTTATAATGTTCGCCCCTTCGCGGACAATTCGGAACACAGCATGCATTGATGAGCAGCTCACACTTATCTTTTCTCTCAATCCGGCTCAGGAAATCCCACTTATTATTCAGATTGTAGTCTAATACTACAAGCGCATAGTCCTTTGAAAGCTCCTCATTGAGCGCATTTATCTCCTTTATCTCCTTGCAGGTCGAGCTGTTAATCTTAAACTTCGGATATTTGTTCCTTATGTAGTCCTCTAGCACCGGACTTACCACAAGTACCTCGTTCATTCCGTTGTCAGCAACGTCCATACAGAAATTGCAGTAGGCATCCTCACAGTCGAACCTGTTCAGCTCAGGATTGGTATAGGTGTATCTCACAGGTATTCCGTTATCGTTATATGCCTTCACTACACGCTTTATAAAAGCTGCGTCACACTGATCACCATTGCAGAATCTTCCGCCACCCCACCTTGATGTGGGAAACTCTCCAAAAAAGGAACCAATCTCAATATTATCGTAGAAAAAATCCGGATACTGCTTCATCATTCCCACCAGTATCATATTAAGTGGGAAATTGTACCTCAAACCGGGTAAATGAAATCTGATTTTCATATATGCTGCCTCCTGTCTTAACAAATGCTGCCGCCTTATATAATAAATTTTAATCCGTGCCAAGGGTCAAAGCATCATCTGGTACCACTATACAATTTTACCGGTGCGCTGCCTCTCTAAAGAAAACGTACCCGTAAAGTTGTACAGCATAGATTAAGCACATTTTTTTAACCATACATTATTTCTAACAAGTGGGAGGATTCACACCCTCCCACTCTTTCTATTTACAGATTATTGCCTGCGTATGGCTTACTTATTGTTGAGTTCATCAAGATATGACTGCCATGTATCCCTGATAGCCTCAGCCTTAGCAGCAGGAGTGCTGTCTCCATCTGTACCAAGCCCCCATATAAGATCCGGGCCAAGGTCAAGACCAGGAACATTTAAATGATATGTTGTCATACCGTTCTGATAAAGTCTTGCGATTGTAAGGTCTACAGACTCTGTATCTCTGAAGCTGTTGTAGAAGCCTTCAATACTTCCGTTGTAATCCTCGAAGCCAGGAACAGGATCTGTCCATACATTGTATGCGAAGGCAATCTTCCATGCTCTGTCTGCATCGTAGTTAGCAGGAATAACGATTGGGTTATCATTGTAGCAGTTAGTGTAATCTGTTGCATTAGGTCCCTTAGGGAAGCATACGAAGCCGAAGTCATCCTCCATATCCTTCCAGTCCTGACCTGCCTGATAGGTCTCACCGGCGATGAAAGCACCTGTACCATTTACGAATGCTTCCTGCCAGTAGTTCCACTCTGCACCATCCGGCTGTGGATAATCGTACTTGGCAAGCATATCTACAGCCCAGTTGAGAGCCTCAAGTGTCTCATTAGTCTCAAGCTTGTTGATGAACTTTCCGTCTGCGTCCTTGCCGATGAACTCAGCATTGTTGGACCATACAGCCTCCTGAATGAACGTAGAAGCAAAGTTAACCATTGCAAAACGGTCAATCACACCATCATTATCTGTATCCTTTGCAATCTGCTTACATATCTCCTCGAACTTATCCCATGTCCAATCACCTGACTCCTGAAGATCGTAGATTGACTGTGGCTCAATTCCTGCTTCACTTAAGAGACGCTTGTTAAAGTACATACCACCCTTCGGCTCGATTGAACCACCGCTCATACAGTATGTCTTGCCACCGATTGTATACTGCTTATCAACTCCGTTAGCCCACTTTGCCTCTGAAAAATCAAGACAGTCAAGTGTTGAGAGGTCATACATTAAGCCTGCGCTGAGTGCGGAAGCTAACTCCTTGCCTGATCTTAATATGAAAAGATAATTCATGTCATCCGGATCGGATGAAGCATAGTTTAAGAAATCCTCCGGTGTTGATTCCCACGATGAGATACCAACCTGTCTAATCTTGAAGTTGTATGTCTCCTGAGCCCACTCTAAGTAATCCTGTCTTGCCTCCTCATACTTGTTGTTAGGCTCCGCATCCTCACCATCGATAGGTGTTGACCACCAGTCACGGATGTAGATTTCCATACCACCAAGGTCTACCACATTGCCGTTGGCATCTGTGTAGAGTGTTGTCTCCTCCTCTGTCGTTGTCTCCTCAGTTGTTGTCTCAGACTGCTGCTCAGCCTGGGATGTTGTCTCAGTATCCGTGCCTTTTGTTGATGGCTGTGTAGGATCGTTGCTGGTTGAACTGTTACAAGCTGTAAGGCTTGCAATCATTGCTGTTGTAAGTGTAAGTCCTACAACCTTCTTTGAAAGATTTTTTCTCATGTCTAATCTCCTCCTAATTTTTTTATATCCACGAAGAGGGAAATCACCCCTCTCCGGATATTACATTTTGATACCTGAGCTGCTGATGCTCTCAACGAATCCCTTCTGTGCGAACAGATAGATGATGAGAAGCGGTGCAATTACCATCAGCGTTCCCGTTGCCACAAGGCAGTTGGTGTAAGCTACCGAAGCTCCGCCCTGATTAAGTGTTTTGATAAGGTACTGGTTAAGCCTGTCTGCAATACGTCCTAACTGCATTGAAAGAAGGCTTATCTTTCCAAGGAACATGTTGGTGTAGAAGCCGTCCGTCCACTGCCATACAAACGAGAACAGGAAGCAGGATGTCAGTATAGGCTTCGCATCCGGAAGCATTATTGTTGCGAAGGTCTTGAAGGTTCCACAGCCGTCAACGTAAGCCGCCTCCTCAAGCTCCTTAGGTATTGTTCTGAAGAACTGTCTTATCATAAATATGTAAAGACCGTTTTTAAGTCCCATACAGCCGGTGCTCATAAGATAATACGGAAGTGCCGAGCCTCTGAGGTTGATTGTCTTTCCCGTTGTTGCCTTGATAATTCCAAGGATATCAAAGTATCTGAAATGCAGATGCAAGGCTGTCGAAATCGTCTGTGGTGGGATGATGATCATAAGTATTACACATGCAAACCAGAACTTCTTGAGCGGGAAATCGAATCTGGCAAAACCATATCCGACAACCGTACATATAGCTATCTGTAAAACCGCTATGGTGAGTGAAATAAGCACTGTGTTTCCAAGTGTTTTCCAATAGTTCATGAACTTGTCAGCCAGCTCATAATTGTCAAGTGTCAAATGCTCAGGTACCGTGATAATCATTGGATTGTACAGATCCTGCTCCGACATAAAGCTGATTGATATTTTGTTGAATATCGGCTGCAATATAAGGAAGCACATACCAAACAGAAGGATTGCTCTCAATAAACTGATTGTGAATGCTTTTGCCTTCTTCTTTAAAAGATATCCGTTCGACCTTTTGTTTCTCTCCCAGAAACCAAGCTTAGCCACATTAGCTGCATTACTCTTCGTCTTAGTCATAGTAGTAAACCCCCTTTGAAATAATTAATGAGGTTACGCCGATTATCGCAATTACTATGATAAAGTAAATCCATGACATAGCAGAAGCAAAACCGTAATTAATCTGTACAATCATCTGGTCACTAATCTTTTCCATAACCTGATTATCGGTACGCATACAGAAGTCAACGATTGTGTAAATCCAGTTTACAAGGAGCAGTGAGCTTACCATCGGGAAGGTTATCTTCCACAGACATTCCCATGTTGTACAGCCCTCTATCTTGGCAGCCTCGTACATGCTGCTGGATATTGTCTGTAAGCCTGAGAGGAATATGATAATCTGGATACCTGATGAGATAGCCACATCATAGATACCATCTACAAGCTCGAATACCTTTTTAAATGCCTTTGTACCTACTCCGTTTACAGTAAGTATATTCTGGATTGCTGCCGTTACCGATGTACCGTTCGTGTTTTCCTGAATTGCACTCTGCACGCTTGAGAGGAGTGCATTGTTTGTCTCAATACCAAGTATAACACCTGACGATAAGATAACCGGCAGGAAGAATATTGCTCTTACAAAAGCTCTTCCCTTGAATTTCTGGTTAAGTATCAGTGCAACAAAGAAGCTGAATATCATTATTGCCAGAGAGTTAAAGAACATTCTTGAAATCTCCTCCGACAAAAATCTTACAAATTCCGGGTCTACCTTGAATGCCCTGATATAATTGGCAATGCCGTTGAAATTCATTTTAAATCCGCCGGCGCTTATCTCAACCTCGCAAAAGCTCATATACAATGACTGAATCAAGGGTTTTACCATAAAAGCCAGAAAACCAACTATAAACGGAAGGATAAACAGATATCCGGCAACCGCTTTTCGTTTCTGAAGACCACTTACCTTTGATTGTTTCTTCATTATTGTTCTCTCCTTTCTGACTATTTCACTACAAGGTAATCCCTTGCCGGAACGGTATGGTTATCAGATGTCTTGTCATCCTTATAGCCATAATTTACATATACCTTTGTTCCGTCCTCGTATGTTGTGCATGTCAATGTATCAGACTCAAAGCTATGATTTACAATCCTCTGATTGAATACATTGCCAAGCTCATTGTTGTATCTTGTATATATCTCAACTGCCTTATCACCCCATGCACTGTAGTCGGCTCCGAAATACTTGGTGTAGTATGTCGACTGCAATGCGAATAAAGATTCATCCATGAATGTGAATGAAAGACCCGCTCCATACTCAGCGGACTTTAACAGCTCATCAGTGTAGTCCTGAGCAAGATTTAATGACTCACCCGTGTAATTTACAAGTCCATGTACTGCTATCTGGTAGAATGGAATGAATCTGTCGATAATGCTATAGTTGCTTCCCATGAGTTCCATATTCGTGACTATGTCCGCATAGGCTATCGCATAATCGTTACCCCTGTTAATCATTACCTGCTTTCCGGAATCCTTGTAGCCCTTAAGCTGCCCAGCCTGCTTTATAAGTGATTCCTGTCTTGTGACAAGCTCATTCTTATTGAAATCCGATGAGAGGTCGCATCCGTAATCCTCAAACGAAACTCCTGCTCCATATTTTCCGGCAACCTTCGCAAGAGTGTCCGCATTGTCCCAGATAAGGGAAGCCTTCAAAAGATGATAGCCTTCCTTCCACTTCTCCTGTCCGTAGGAGATTGTGCTGTACTCGTACAGCGCCGTTCTCTTCTTGCTTATATACTTTGCGGAATCCCTGAACTCTATGAAACCATCAAATATATTGCTGTCATATTCATAGTTGGTCACGCCGTTAAGATAGAAGTCGATGCCAAGACCTGCTGTGCTGCTTATAAGCTTCTTCAAGTCCTTCTTAGAACCCAGCTCCGAGACAGGCTTCACATGCTTTAACACATTCTGCCTTACACCACCGTTCATCCAGCCTGTGAGCTTCACCGACATATTCGTCATGCCCTTTTCATAGAGCCCACTTATTATGTCAAGTGCTTCATTGTAGGTTGTAAGCTTCAACGGCTTGGATACCGGAACTCCGAATACCTGCTTAATCTTATCGACCGCGCCAAGTATCTCTATGTTCACGGGTGCCTGTGTGTCATCGTTTTCCGTAAGATACCCTGCATATTTATCTGTGAGATACTCACCGTATTCCTTCGCCATCGAGACATAATCATCTTCATCAATGAATCTGTATCTCTGTACAATGCTCTCCGCAGGAAGCGAGTCCTCATATACGAACATTGCTGTTGTTGTTCTGTCACTTACATCATACTGATTTCTGTGAAGGACATTGTATACTGCATATACTGAGTTGTAGCTGTTTGTCTTACCGCTTATATCCGCCTGGATTGCACCGTATGATACTCCATCCTCAAGTATACATATAAACGAATCTTCATTCTTTGACATTCCGAATGTATTAAAATACACATCCGTGTCATGTACTATAGCCTTTCTCTCCTGCGCCATATCCCAGCCATAGAGATTAGCGTAGTAGTAATTCTGTGTAACCTTTCCGTTATTGAAATCAATTATCGCTCCGCCGCCCTCAGGAACCACCATAAAGCCTGTATCCTCAATACCAGCGGCTCCGAAGTAAGGAAGCACTGCTATATTGTATATAGGATAGCTCTCCTTGTATTCCATCTCCTCAAAAGGAAGCTCTGCAACAAGGTCATTTCCTTCGAGCCTGTATATTATGCTGATATTGAATACCGGCTTTGCCGATACGGATACGGAGGTATCAAGGAGCTTATCCCTCTCCCAATCCTCTGTTGTATAACCAGCCTTTTCAAAGTACTCTTCAAGCTTGCCCTTCATATTATCCTTGGTTGTGTCTCTGAGTGCATATATAGGCTCTGTACCAAGTATCGGGTATCTCTCTAGAAGCTCATCCTTATTATCCTTCTTTCCAAGATTGTTGATGTCATAGTCCTTGTAATAATCAAGTATCTTGGTCGCCTCTTTCTTCTCCAAGACTGCAAGGAGCTTATCCATGTTCTCAGCGGTTATCGCCGGAGGTATCACGAATTCCTTCTCAACAATTCCTATCGAATACATTACCTTTATGTAGTCATCACCCTGTTCAATATCATACATCTGGTTTTTCATGCTGTATGTATAATTATCAAACAATGTGTCTACACCATTCTTGGTACTGTAGGTAAGAAGCAGCGTGGCTCCTAGCTTATCCCTGTCTACAGGAAGAGCTATATTATCATCCTCCCTGTCCTGTGGATTAGAATACCATGTCTTTCCCGTATTCTTATTGTAAACCGAAAACTGCGATGTATCGGAGCTTACCGTAAGTACCAGATTGTCATTCTCCAGAACATAATCTTTATCAGGACCCTCGTATTTCTTTGCAAGAACTACTCTGTCCTCCTCATCTGATTTGGAGAAATGACCTATAGCCCATACACCGATGCCGATAATCGCTGCAACCACCACAACCACAGTGGTGGTTATTATACCTTTTCTGATTGCTGCCTTAGCTGCATCTGATTTAACTTTATTTTTCATTGTCTCCTCATTTCCGCATCTGACCTGCCTCTAATGCTTTTCTTTCTAAATTCTATACATTATTTCTCTTGCAAGAGATACAAAGTAAGCTATTCCCTGACTTATCATACTGAAAAACAGGAGCAGTATGAAAACCATGACAAGCATTGACAGCAATGTTGCAAATGTGAAAAGAATCGTCTTGCCAAGCTTGTATTCGTGAATCTGTATCATTGCGGATATAATAAGGAGTACCGCCCATATAAGTGATAACGTACATAATACCGTGTAGAATGCACCCTCATCACTTGTGATTACATTGCTGAAAAGAATCATCGGAAGCTGTATAAGCGGATAAGGTGCCATTCCGTAGCAGGTTGCCATGTACACCTGTCTGAGTGTTCCTTTACCGTCGAACAAGGTTGTCAGTCCCCAGTTTCCCACGCACCACAATGCAAGCGGGAACAGTATGCCGGCAAGGTAAAGGAAAATATTGACCTTCGGCCAGTATACCTGATTGAATATGAAGCTCGTGTACTGCAGCTTCAATATTCTTGTGATGAGTGTCAGCACCAGTATCGTGTTCGCTGCTGCTATCGTTCCTCTCTTTTCATGTGTCAAATCCCAATAGCCGTCCAGGGGATGAGTGGTACAGTAAAGAGCAAATTTAAGAGAACCAAAGTATCGACGCCAGGTCTCTTTGTCCTTCAATTTTGCAAGCATCTTCATCCCTCCTGTTTCTTCTTTTTATTAATCTTCTGTGCATTATCGAATCTGAATGCCTCAGAAGTATCGATCTCATACTTTATGCGCTTAACCCTTCCAACCGCAATAGGTATAATGAGTATGGCGAAGAATACTATGAATATAACGACTATGTGCTCCTCAACCCACTGCTTTCTGTACTGTTTAAATGCCTTGGAATAATTGTCATCATCCCACTTGAGCTTGAAATATGGAAGTGCCTCCTTATAATTCTTGTCACCTATAAGCGCTCTTCCTATTCCGATATAAGCCCTGTCATAGTTACCGTTCTGGTCTAACACTTCCTGCCATGCAGCACCGGACTCATCATATTTTCCCGCCTTGAAAAGCTCAATTGCATCATAGATGTCATTGCCGTACTCTGTAGGAGTGAATACCGTTATGCTGCTGTCAAGAGAATCTAACACTATAAGGTCATGCCCCATGTGGTCAATTGCCACAGGCTGTCTGAAACATCCATCAATATTTCCGTTTCCTCCGAAGGCATATAACAGATTTCCCTGATCATCATAGGAGAATAATCTGCCTCTGACTCTGTCAAGCAGCACATAGGTGTCATTATCAAGTGCTGTTATATCGGTAATCATTGATGGTCCATTGTAGCCGCCTGCATTATCCCACTCAACATCACCTATGATTTTCAGGTTTCCGTTTCTTATGAGAATGTCATTTCCCATAAGGTTGAGTCTTCTGACAACATCAGTCTTTCCTGACTTGATATCAGCCTCCGATGCTTTCGTTGTACATACATATATGAAGCCTTCATAGTCCATATATACATTATCATACTCAGTAGGCACGAAAGACTCCATCTGCGCTCTCTGTTCTTTTGTTGCAAACTTCTTCCAGATGTAATCCGCCCAATCGTATGTTACCTTGGCAGCACCAACGAAACCGGAGAACACTGCATCCGGCTCATACTTTATAAGTCCCTTGTTGACGTTAGTTGCAACGCAGTAAACTCTTTCTGCCGTATCCACCGTAATCTTAGCCGGGAGGAAATCAAGCGACTGGTCAAATGTCGCATCCGTCGGCTTTGTGAAGGTGAGTAAGAGGTTGAGGTCTTTGTCAAGCTTTAACACTCTTCCATTGTTCTGGTCTGCTATAAAGATGTTTCCATCCTCCGAAACCGCAAGGTCTGTAGGATAGTTGAAGGTATTGTTCTCAGCTCCCTTGAACTCATCAATTATTCTCACAAGCTCAAACTTCGTCCCGGATGTTCTCTTAATCTCAATAATTCTGTTGTTTCCCGAATCACATATATAAATCCTGTCTCCGCTTACAAATAAACCCTGTGGCTTGTTAAGCTTCTCATTAAGCCCAAATGAACTCAGTGTATACACACCGACCACCGAATAGGCATCCGGTGAGTACTGTACATCCCCCCACCAATCGTAATTGTAGGTGTAACCCTCACTGGCAAGGACAGCAACGGGAGTCATTACTAATATTGTAACTGCACATAACATAACTGCTATTATGCGGGCAAATCTTTTTTTCATAATCAGTCCCTCCCCTTTCCTATTCTTTAATTCCTGAGCTTGCCATTGTCTCAAGCACCTGACTCTGAGAGAGGACAAATACTATAATCGGCACTATCATTACAATAACACTGACTGCTGCCATCTGACCCGTTCTTGCCACACCACCGCTCTGTATCTGCTGAAGTGCATACACAAGAGTCTTTCTCTTCTCTGTGTAGATGTATGTAGAAGCTCTGTTGTTCCACAGATTCTGAACTGAGAAGATGATGAGTGTAAGCCACGCAGGCTTTACGTTAGGCATTACTATTTTTAAAAATACCTTCCACTCACTCGCTCCGTCAATCTTTGCAGCCTCGACAAGCGACATCGGAAGTCCATCCATGAACTGCTTCATAAGAAAGAGTCCCATCGGCGATGAGAATGCCGGAATAATAACTGCCCATTGTGTATCAATCAGGTGAAGCTTGCTAAGTATAAGGTAGTTAGGAATCATTGTTACATATCCGTTGAACATGATTGCCACAACTACGATTCTGAAGAATGTCTTTCCGCCCGGGAAATCATACTTTGCAAGCACAAACGCTCCCATTGAAGCTATGATAAGGTGTCCCGCAGTACCTACAACCGTGATAAACAATGTGTTATAGAAATACCTTGTAAACGGAACCCATGACTTACCCATTGTTACGAAAAGGTCTGCGAAGTTATCCAGTGTTGGATTTCTCGCAAATATCTTAGGAGGGAACATAAACAGCTCCTCCAGCGGTTTAAGTGCACTGCTGACTGCAAATACAAGTGGAAAAACCATTATTATTGCAACCAGAAACAGGAAAAGGTAGAGAAAGAAATCACCTGCCCTTGACCTGTTGGGCTTTCTCTTTTTAAGTTTAAATCTGTGTTTTTTTGGTACACCGTCTATTTTCTTTTTGCTCATATTGATGCTCATACCTTCCTTATAAGTTTATTCAAAAGCTATACCGCCTATCAGGTACCAACTCTGTTGAGAAACTTCTGAATCACCTTATTGCAAAGAATCATTACTATAAACAATAAAGTAGCGATTGCTGACGCATAACCCATATCATATCTCGTCGAACCATAGTCAATAAGATGTGTTACGACTGTTCGTGCTGCGTAGTCCGTACTTGGGAAGCCACAGAGTGTCATTGTTACATCAGCTACACCAAATGACTGTGTGATTGCCATGACGGCACCGAACATAAGCATAGGCTTCATGTTCGGAAGTGTGATGTACCACAGCTCCTGCCATCTGTTTCTGATACCATCCACATATCCGGCCTCGAACTGTGAGCGGTCAACGCCCTGAAGTCCGGCAACGAATGAGAGGAATCCTGTACCAAGCGACATCCACAGTATGACTACCATACATATCGGAAGCATATATGTCGGATTTACAAGCCACAGAATAGGTTCATCTATGATTCCGACCTTCATAAGGAACCCGTTTACATATCCGTAAGCATCACCTCTGAAGAACACAGAGAAGATGACAAATATGTTTCCTGCGATTGACGGTGCGTAGAATACGATTACCGCGATTGTTCTTATCCATCTTGGCAGCTCATTGATAAGCCATGCAAAGAAGAATGACATCAGGTATCCCACCGGTCCTGTGATGACCGCAATCAGAAATGTGTTCTTAACACCTGTGAGGAATACATCATCCTCAAGAATCAGGTTAATGTAGTTGTCAAGTCCGATGAACTTCGGCGACTCAAGCACATTGTAGTATGTAAAGCTGAAAAAGATTGAAGCAAGTACCGGAAGGATATTGAACATGAAAAACAATATCGCATACGGGGCAAGGAATGCATAACACATTTTGCTTTTCCTGGCTTTCTTTAAATTAACCTGAAAATTAAATTTTTTGACTGTAAAATATTTCTGTAAATAATTCAATTCCTCACCCCCTATTCTAACGGAAGACCGAACTCTTTACGTTTCTTTGTGAGCTCTTCGTCAATCTTTATTGAGTAATCAATTATTGTTTCACGCGGGTCTGTCTTTTCATTTATAACCTTACGGCAGGCATTAGAGATATGACGTCCTGTGTAATATCCACCAGGAACCTCCCTGATACCCACTGTATAGCTTAACTGTTTCTCAAGTATCTCAATGTCTGAGGCACTCCATGAAAGCTGCTTGATTGCCTCCATGTTAGCTGTCGCATATCGTGCGGAGGAACCAAGAAGTGCTTCTATCTCACGTCCGAATCTTACCTGTGTATCAGATGAAGCCCACCACTTCATGAACTCCCATGCCGACTGCTTAAGTTTCTCATCCTCTGTCTTTAACATCATTGTCGCACTACCAGATACAAAGGCTGACCTGTCAATATAGGCATTGCCGTTCTCATCGGTCTTTTCCGTTCCCGGTACAAGTGTGAAATCCCAGAGACCTGCAATCTCAGGTGCGGATACCACCAATGTGTTATATGTTGTGAAGTTGGCAATTCCGATTGGCATTTCGCCTGAACGGAAACGTGTTACAAAATCATATATGACCGGAATACCATAATCAGTAAAATACTTAGTGTACTCCTTGAATGCGGCTACACCTGCTTCATTGTTGATTATTGTCTGAGTCCCCTTATCATTGTACAAGTCTCCACCCTGCTGGTACAGAAGTGTGAAATACATTGAAAGGTCTGCCTGTGCCGAGGCAACTGCTGTACTTGCCGCAGCGCTTCCTGAGCTTCCGGCTGCTGTAGGAATACCTACCGAAAGGTTATTACCCTGAATTGTCGGAAGCATCTCTATAAGCTCCTTCCATGTCTGTGGAACCTCAAGCTCAAGATCCTCAAGTACATCCTTTCTGTAGAACATTACGTTGTAGGAAAGTGTCTCAGGAAGAGCATACAGTGAATCATCCAACATATACTGTCTGTATGTACTAGGAACAAATTCCTTCAGTACCTCCTCATAATCGTCAAACTGTGTAAGATCTTCTACCGCATTACGAAGAGCGAAATCCACAGGCTGTCCGGCTCCTACCGAAAGAACCACATTTGGTCCGTTTCCTGCGACAACTGCATTGAGAAGTGCATCTGCACCGACAATCTCAACATTGATCGGGATGCCTGTAGCCGGCGTAAAGGTATCATCAATCATACTCTTAAGTATTGTACCCTGATCCCTGCCTGTAAGTACCCATACCTTGACAGTGTTACTCTCATCGGCATAGACATCACCGACTGCGTCATAGTCGATAAAGAATGAGGCGAAGAAGGACTTGACCTCATGTGCCGCCTTCTTGAAGAAGTTGCTCTTGTCCTTATCCAACTTGGCATTCTCCCCATATACTGCTATGTAGTCGATATCAAGCTTGGTCTCAGACATGCTGAGTATCGCAGAACCAAGTGCTGAAATATTTTCCTTGAAAGTGGTAAACTCAAGGGTTATCTTCTCCGGCTTTTCACAGAAACGCTCAAGCTGCTGTGCAAGTGTCTGTGCACTGGCAATCTTGTCTGCCTTCTGTCCTGTGGTCTCTACAACCTCATCTACTATCTTGTAAAGTCTCTTAGACTCAAGTGACATAGCCTCCATAATCTCAGGATATACCTGATCAACCTTGTAATCTCTGTATTGATCCGGTGTTGCTCCCGTATATACAAGAAGTGTTCTGTATATCTGGTTGAGACGGAAGGTGGAATCACTCAGTTCCTCCAGAATCATTCCCATATCTCCAAGTGTCGCTTCAAGTCTCACTGTATGGGTTCCCTTTGTCAGGTAGAAGGAATACGGCTTGTCACTCTCATCCGAAAGCACTAAGCTCTCCCAGTCATTTCCGAACCTGAATGCCACCTGCTTCATCTCATCAAATGGGACTTCCCCATCTATAGAAAGGCTTCTGTAAGAAATATTACCTCTGTCATAATTCTGTCTTCCCTTTATGCACAGATGGTAGTAGCCATCCTCCGGAACCTCAACATTCCATTCAATCCACTGTCCCGGATTTCTCCATGCCTCACCACCTATATAGTTGAGAATTGTCTTTGTTATGCTGTACGGCTTGGTGATAGCGGAAGCCCTGTCATATTTTGCATAGAGCGATGATTCAGACCTCACTGTCGAATCCTCACCCTGTACAATCTGCACATAGTCAAGTCCACTGCCTGCCGCCTTCGTACCGGTCTGTGCTGCTGTATAATCGGCGTATTTAAACTCATCCTCAACTGCCACGATATCAAGCTTTCTTAACACCATAGGCTCGTTCACGGCTTCAAGTGTTATTGTATTCTTTCCCTTTTCAAAGTAGAACTGATACGGTTCACTCACATATCCCATCTTGTCTTTAAGGTATGTACTCTGCCAGCCGTAAACCTCTGTCTGTGTAGGTCTTATCTCATTGCCGCGGTTGTCGACACGCGGCTCCGATGCATCCGTCCACATTCTTAGGAAAGTCATATCTGAGGCATTCTGAAACGGAAGTTCACCGTTGACATAGAAGGCTCTCTCTATTGCCACGCCTCTTGACTTCACTGTCATGTACTCAAGATACACATTGTAAAAACCTTCTTCCGGAACATCTACCTCCCAGGTTACCTTGGAATCATTTCCGGTATACAATGCCTTTTCTGCTCCCTCGTACTCATCGGTCACCTTCGCGTCCTCCGCATCAATATAAGAGGTAACATCAACCTCTATATTCTGTTTCGGCCTTGCCGCACCGCTGTGTGCGTTCAGATACAGTGTGTAGGTTCCTTCTCTCTTAGCTCCGGCTGTATCAGCGGACAAATCATAGCCATCGTACTTGTCATGAAAATTCGAGGTCTTTGTCAAATTCAGAACAAGACATATAACTGCAATTCCAAGAATAAGTCCAACCCATACCAATAATTTCTTTGTAGAATCTTTCATTTTGAATGCCCCATCTCCTAACTTCTTGTGTCATTATAGCCATTATAGCCCCACATATCATTTATTGCTTACTATATGTTGCTATCCTTTTCTCACTTTTTGCTTAAACCTGCATGTATTTACATGCTTTTTTGTGCATTTTAACTATATCGCTTGCAAATTCGGGCAAAATAGGGTATTATTTATAGGCGTTAATGACCAGTTTTTACATTTTTATCTTTTTCATCTTAACAAAAAAAGCAAAATATGACAATATTTTCATATATTTGATACTTCTATATAAAATGAGTTAATTTTATTTATGCATATTTGTTACTTTCAGCCATAAATGAAGGGTAATCATAGGTCAAAAGTATTAACAGAATAATTTGAAACTATCAGTTCCTATTTTCTGTTTAACTATGGAGGTGAACATGGCAAAATCACAATTTAAGAAAAATTATCTGGATTATTATACGGTGAATGAGGATTACAGTGGGGAACGGCATACTAATAATAAAGAAGAAGCTGTCCAGTTCAAGCAGAGCTCTTCTATCAGGATATGGTATAATGAACAGACCGTAAGCTATGATGAGCATTGGCACAATGCCCTGGAGGTAATCATGCCTGTTGAGAACCATTATCAGGTTGTGATTAAAGGAACGACTTATACTATACAACCGGGAGAGCTGTTAATCATACCTCCTAATGAACTGCACAGGCTTATTGCTCCCAAGAGCGGTATAAGATTCATCTTTCTCTTCGACATAAGCCTTATATCAAAAATTAAAGGATATTCATCAATACAGACCATTTACGCACATCCACTTCATATATGCAAGGATAATTTTCCTTATGTATATGAGGATATATACCAGTGCTTTGTCCAGATAAGGAATGAGTACTTTAACAAGACTGAATTTGCCGACTTAACCATCTATTCGCTGCTCATCCAGATTCTTGTAAAGCTTGGATACAATCATGTCAATTCCTTTAATGACGAGAATCCGGGCAGGATGGAAAGCCAGAAAAAATATGTCAAAAAATTCACTGAGCTTATGGATTACATAGATGAGCATTATATGGAAGACCTGACCTTGGAGAATATAGCGGACGAGATAGGCTTCAGCAAATTTCACTTTTCAAGGCTTTTTAAGCAGTATACCAATTTTACATTCTGTGACTATCTCACACACAGACGCATAAAGGCTGCACAGGCACTTCTGTGCAACGAAGAACTTTCAATAACGGAAATCGCCCTTCAATCAGGCTTTTCCAGTATCTCCACTTTTAACAGAATATTCAAGCAGGAGACCGGATATACTCCAAGTGAGTATCGCTCCAAGTCTCCCGCAGCAAGAAGAAAGCTGACATACTGAGACTGCTCCCGGTATGCCAGCTTTCATATTTAAAGAATTATAATTTTTACAGTCCTTTTCCTGCTTTGATTATGCCTTGCCGACCGAAGACATTCTGTATCTGAATCTGTTAAACTCGGCATGTCCTCCTATTTCACGCGTGGCAAAATTGAAAAGTCCGACACGGCAGCCTGTGAAATGATCCACCTTGTAATACAGATTATGCTTTCCTCCGACCTGAACATACTCACCGTCCTTTTCATAAAAGAACTGTGCCGTATCCACCATATCGTCAAAGTCCGCTTTAATTCTCAGCTTCACAACAGTACCTTCAAGAAGCATTCTTTCCTGCATGGTTCCCGGCATGTAATCAGGCAGAACCTCCGCTATTGAATTCTCATCAATGCTCCGCGTAACAACTACAAGATAATACCTGTTAAGCTCCTTAGTGACACCTATATATCCATAGCAGCCCTGAAGGAGACATAGACCTGCACAGTCACCATCCTTCATTGAATCCGCATTAAGCTCCACTGACACGTCCGTGTACGGCTGAATACACCTTTGCGTCAAGGTATTACGCGCCTGGATAAGATTCGTGCTTATCTTTCCCGTCTTTATGCAGAAGCCTCCGATATCATTAATCCACCACAGCTTATCCGCCGGCTCATGATTCCACTGCCACTGTTTTTTCAGGATATATCTGCCTATGTCATCCTTTGCATAATCAAAATTATCCGATGTCACAACAGGCTCATACATATAATCCGGTCTTGTACTCCTAACTGTAAATTCAGGAATGAACTTTTTACCGCCGGCAAATACAGGAGCTCCGTTCTTAAAGCTCACAGGCACCAGCACAGGCATTCTTCCAACAGCTCCGCGATCCTGGAAAAGCACTGAATACCAGTCTCCCTCCGGTGTATCGACAAAGCCTCCGCCGGCAATCCCTTGATAATTGTAGCCATTATCCGTACACATTACAACACCACCGGTAAATTCGCCGTCAATGGTATCTGACCAAAAACAGTATTGTGTCCTAAGGGCATTGCCCTTCTTCGGCCAGTTCATAACACTTATATAATATCTTCCGTTAATCTTATGTATATGGCTTCCGTTGTAATACACATATGCAGGTTCATCACTTGTAAGTATCTTTTTGAATAATCCTCCCTCAAGAAAATCAGACAAATCCGGCTTCATCTCCTGAAGGTATATGTTCTTATAGCCATATACAATATACACCCTGCCATCATCATCAAACAAAATCGAACAGCCGTATATTTCCTGATTTATTCTGTGCACATTCCATGGTCCTTCGGCATGTTCGGCGGTATACAGGTACGCATAATTCATATCACCGGAACAAAAACATGCATAAAATAAACCATTATGATATCTGAGGCAGCCTCCATCCATGCCATGCCCATAGAAGCTCTGCTCTCCCTGCATCGTCTGCCTCGGTGTGCTCTCAAGCCTATCAAAAAGATGGCTTATAATCTCCCAGTTCATTAAATCATATGATTTTAATATGACACCGCCCGGAATAAAATGCTTGGTTGTGCAGAGCATATAATATGTATCCCCGACGCGTATAACATCCGGCTCAGGAAAATCGCTCATTAAAAGTGGATTAATCACTGTATTCCTCCTGCAACAAACTCATGTATTGGCATTTCATAAAGCCCACACTAAAATAACAAATACTATTTCTATTATCGTGAAGCTTTTTATTTTCCTATATACTCAGTCTCTTTTCTGCCAAGGTATGACCTTTTACTTTCGCCTCCGTCACAATAAATACCAATCTGCTGTAACACCATTCCAGGCTCCATCGCGTACACTGTGAGCATATATCTTCCCCTTGCAAGGCTCTCCTTAACATCCGCGCTCCTTATCTGTGAAAGCACACCCTCACACCAGCGGATATCTGAGTTCTCCCCTGCCCTGTAATCCTTAGGAAGCACCTCGATATCATTGATTTCCTGTTTTTGTGCGCTGTCATATTCCTCCTTTGTCTGAATGGAATATGCCAGCGTAAATGCCCTTCCCTTTATGAAAGGATTCGATGGTGTCATAAAGAACCGGATTACATATTCTGCCGGCTTTTCCACATCGAAGCAGTAGGTCACACGCGGTGCCTCCTCATAATTCCCGGCTTTAAAGGTCACCGGAAATACCTTCAAGCCCGCGCCGTATTTTCCGTAATCTGCAAGCACCTTAAGCTCTGCCTGTGTATTGTCCAGTCTGTAATAGTGGTCTGCCCTGATAATTGTTGTATTTTTCTGTGCCGTGAATACGCATCCGTCCGATACGCTCTCCTTGCTTTCACCCTTAGCCCTGATATCGACAATCACAGTTGTAACACCGTCCGATATCTTAAGTGAAGCCCTGCTCTCACAGTCCTCACATAACAGACTCTTGTCCACCGATATCTCAACCTCTGCAAGGTCCTCCACTTCTCCCTCGGTGCCGGAGAGCTTAAGCCACCCAGGAAGCTCCATCCCGTTTCCTGTTATTGTATAGCTGAGAATCTCCCTTCCATCGTTTGCAATCTCAATCCGCACATTGTTCTCACCCGGATATAGGAAATCATCTATGGTCATAACCCTCGGTGCCCCATAGACTTTGTCATACAGTGCAGGCTCATCGCTCCTCGATACATTCATTCTGGAACCATCAACCGGATATACCTCGCACAGAACCGGCATTCTGCACCCATCCTCATTCCATTTTGTAAAGCCTATATGGGAAGCAAGCTGCATTCCATTCCACTTGCCATCCATAAATTCAGAAAACTCATTTATATATTCCTTGTCGATTGCCATACAGTTTTCTGCAAGCTTCCTGTATTTATTTGCAATCCTTCTGCCCTGTGAAGCATAATGATGATTCAGCGACGCATACAGGTTAAGCTTCACATTATTCATAGATGCCATTGCCGGGTAGTATACCATGCTGTAAAATGCCTCTTTATCCTTCCTGTCAAGAATATTATACACTTCCCTTGCACAGGTGCAGACCCTGTCAGCCCTTTTCAAAAGCTCTGCTGCCTCGTTAAAGCTGCAGCCATCATAAATCTGTGGATTGAGCGATTCAGGACGTCTTAAATAGTTGATTTTTATATACTCATTCAGGACAAAATCAATCTTTTTTCTAATAAGCGTGTCCGCAGCCGCAAAATTCTCACTGCACCACTTTTCAATATACTGGTGATAGCTGTCGGGATTAGAGCTCCCCCACTTATCATAATCATACGCCATGGACATAAAGTAGCTAAGCGGCACTTCGTGGAACTTCAAATCACCCACATTAACTATCCATACATCCCTTATGCCGGAATCATAGACCTGACTCATCTGCTCCCATATAAGCGAAAATGGTGTTGAGTCGACCCACTCATACGAAACAGGTCCCCCATGATAGTCAAGATGATAGTACATTCCGAACCTCTTTCCGGCATTTCTCATCCTTTCTGTAGGAAGTGTTCTTGTATATCCGAAGTTATCCTCACACAGCATACATATCACATCGTCGAGCTCACTCCACTCGCACAAGCCCTCATTTTCCTCATCGCCGTAATAGTACTGCTCCACCTCCTTATACAGTGCCAGTAACATCGGAGGATTATCCCTGTATGGCTTGACATAGGTATTTATAAGCTCCTTCTGCTTAGTGATAATCTCCTTTAACAGCTCCACATTATCGCGGATATTTGAGTCATCACCAAGCATCGAAGTGTCACGCTCACCTCTCATGCCAATCGTGATAAGATTATCGTACCTTCCGCTCCTTATAAGAGCATCCTTCCAGTAATTGATAAGCCCTTCCCTGTTGGTCGCATAATTCCACGCATTGCCGTACTTCGTCCCTTCGCCTCTTACCTTGTCCCACTCCTCGCTTGCCCTTAAGCATGGCTCATGGTGGGAATATCCCATGACAACACCCAGCTCATCCGCCAGCTCCTCGTTAGCACTTCCCGGTCCGTCAAGCGGAAAAGAGGCGCTCCACATTGCCGGCCACATGTAATTTCCCTTCATTCTAAGGAGGAAAATGAATATCTTCTCATATGCCTTCGCATTAAAGCCTCCGAAATGCCCACACACCCAGTTGCCAAAGCAAGGCCACTCGTCATTTATGAAGAAGCCTCTGTACTTCACACTTGGCTCCTTGGACACTGTAAAGAAATCCTCCCCAATGGCAATGTTCTTCTTTTCGACAGGCCTAACATCTCCCATATATTCAAAAGCCGTTACCCCGATGTACTCCGAAAGCGAAAGCATTCCGTATATTGTGCCTCTCTTGTCACTTCCGGCTATCACAAGTGCCCTGTCCACTCCGTCAAATGGTGCTTCAACAAGAAATGTGGCATATACCTCCCACTTTCCCGCAATACATTCCGGATTGAACTTTCCGTCCCTTTCAAGTCTTGAAAGCATATCGCTTTTGCCATATACAGCACATATTATAAGCTCTTTTCCAGCATAATTTTCCAAGCTGCTCTCGTCAATAACCTCTGGTTTTTTCCGGCACACCGAACATATATCGTCCGCAAGTACATTGGCAATTCTTCTTATTCCGCTAAAAGACTCTCGCTCAACAAGAATAGGAACAGTCTTTTCACCATCCACTATCGAAAAACCCATAACCTTCTCCTTATCTTCCCTAATAATCATTCAGATAATTGCAAAACTCAAATTTACCAGTACACAGTTGTGTAATTTTACTAGTACACTTCCAGACCTTTTGAACGCCATAATAGTTCGCGTAGCGAACTAATGTCCTTAGCGGCTGTATTTTAGCCGCTTATGTACCGCTACGGCTTTCAAGGAGTGCGAACGTGTCCGGAAGGATACCAGTAAAATTATACAACGTCCGGCTGCCACACACTGAGTTTCGCAATTACCTCTATGATTACCTGATATACTCAAGATACTCCTGTTTCCATTCCGCCGCAAGCGCCTCACAGTCCTTCAGGCTCTCTGCTGCGTCCACCTGTCCGTCAATGGACATCTTCGCAAGCTCATCTGCCATCTGCCCACATTTTTCTGAGGCTTCATTATCATTAAGCTCATACGCCTTTTCAAAGCATGCACCGGCAGCTTCAAAATCAAACATCTGCACATAAGCATTTCCCATATTGTGCAGCACATTTCCCCAGAAGACCCTATCCTCCGGCATGATCTCCCGTGGCTTCCCGGACACAATATTTCCATAACAATTAAGCGCTCTTAAATATCTTTTATTTTTAAGGTAGCTGTCCGCTCTCGCCTTCATTCTCTCAAGCGGATTCTGTGTATCTAACCTTTCAAGCAGCTCCTTTATTTTCTCTATCTCTCTGTCCGAATAAAAATCTACATATCCAAGAACCGTGAGCACCAGCTCTGACAGCTGCGCATGTCTCTCCTTCAGATTGCGAAGCCGCTGTGCCAGCTCCGGTTCCTTTATGCTCCGCTCAATAAATACGAATAAATCCTCACAGAAAAAATCTGCTCCCACAAGGTATATATCATTATATAGAAAATAGCTTATCTCCTCTATTGAATATACATTTACATCCGCACCCTCGATGTAATACGGAACCTTCGAATATTCACTTCTGCAAAGAATCATTCCACTCATAACAATATATCCTCTTTTATCGTCTTCCCACTGCTCCTTACAAACTCTCCGAAGCCCTTGTCCTCAACAGTGAGATGACAGCAGGCCTCATCCGTGAACTCAAGCGTTATGTTAATTCTCGAAGCCTTATCATCCCTTACCGGAAAATCGGTGAGCGGTATTTTTATCAGCTTCTTTTCTTTTCTTCCGACCGGTGATAAGAATATCTCTATCTCCCGGCAGTCATCCACTATAAAGTCATACGAGCAGCCCGCCTTGTACCAGTTCACGCCCGGGCGCACAAGACGCAGAATCTTGTCCACGCCTCTGTCGCAGATTTTCATTTCTATGCCCGACGAAATTCTCTCGTTACAGCACACGATGCAGTCCTTAAATCTCTCACCGACGCTCATTTCATACGCCTGATAGCATGCGCCCTTCACATAAAGATTCTGTCCTGCAAATGCCCTTCTCTTATTGCACACAAAATTGATAAAGCGCTGACACGAAAATTCTCCCTCAAAGCCCTCACCCGTCAGGTATACGGTTGATATAAGCTTGCCATCAAACAGTTCCTTTGCCTTTTTTAACAGAGTATCCTCAAGCTCATCCTTATCGGTTGAATATCCAACTTCATCCCGCAAATCAAGGCGCTCCGACATGACAATCGTACTTCCGCAGTATGGGGCAGTTGCCATACGGCAGTAGGTCAACCCCTGCCTTGCGTAATCAAAAACCACATTATCATTTTTCCACAGTTCTTGTTTCTGACACATTGCATAATAGACAAAGGCTTCGACATGACTTGAATAAATTATCTTATCCCTGGATATTCCCATAAGCTCTACCGCTTCATCAATAACATCCAGTGTCGGCTTAGTGTACTCATCTATGGTAATACATATCCTGTCCGGTTTTTCATCCCCGCCAAAGCTTTCTTCTGCTGATTGAAGCAAAAAAGTAAGGTACACCATAAGAAGCCTTGCAGGACTGACCGATATTCCCTCCTTCGTCACCTTCTGCCCCTCCGCCGCGGCATCTAAAAGCTTATCAAAGAGGACACCCTCACCAAGCCGGCTGCATGAAACAGCAACCTCTCCTGCCATCCAGCCATTTGTATTATTATACTCTCTTAACACAACCGTCGGCACTCTTAGGTCTGCCGCAGGTGACTGGAATGAAACAGATTCCGGCTCCGACTTTGCGACATTATAATAGCACACCTGTGAATATTCGTTTCCCAGATCAATCCCAATAATAAACATTCTGCGGCTCCTTTCACTATTTCTTACAGAATATCGAATTTACCTCTCACAGCGTTATCAAGCGCTGCATAAGCCCTGACCGCTGATTTTACTTCCTGCTCATCGGCATTGCCGGCGAGCCTGCCGATTATATTGTTTAACATTCCAAAACGCCCTGCCGCATTTCTTCCGGCAGGACCACATTTCAGAACCGGCTTAGGAGTCTTTATTACTCCCTTAGGCGTTTCCTCAGTTATATAGTAATCATACTCGTCATCGCTGAATAACACAAACGTCTTTACAAACACACCTGAACACATATGTTTCATTTCAACTGCCGTATATTCATCAGTTCCATGCCTTGCATAGTGTAATACAACCCTGTTCTGCGGATTTGCCCTATATTCAACCGCTGTCTTATCCGCTATCTGATACGGAAGCACAAAATACCTCGATAATGGAAGAAAGCTTGCAAAAACATATCCCTTCTGTGCCATCGAAGCTATAAGCTCATGGGCTGTCTTTATCCTGTCATTATCAAGACTATCGCACGATGAATAATATTTCAGCAGTGCAAGCCTGCAAATATTGATTACATCCCTGCCTGCAGACAGCCACGCCTCTATATATTCAAACACACATTCTTCAACCGGCTGTTCCTTCACAAAATACATATATGAGCCGTAAGCAATGTATGCCTCAACAATGCGCTCTCCGGCTCCGTTATCCTTGTAGCTGTGGAATACTTTATGGATTTTTTCTGTGTAATTCCCGGAAAAGAGCATCTGGCATATCAATCTCTCCTCAAGCTCATACATATCAACACCTTTTTCTGCTGCCGTCGCCCATATACTGTACATATACTCTGTAGGTCCATTGTAGTATGAGTTTAAAAACCTGAGAATGGTGTTATCATATTTTCCCTTGGAAAAAGCGTAATATGCCAGCCCTACAAGTGTATCCTCAGGCTTAACCTCCGCCTCATGTCCCTTTATCATAACAGTACACAGTCTCATGGCACGCTTAGGACTGATTCCCTCAAAGCTGACTCCTTCCATAAGTCTGTAGGCATCCTCATATCTTCCATAAATTATAAGTATTTCAATAAGCTTAATCCGCTGTGCCTCTAAGAGCGGGTTATGCTCAAATATTCCTTCGCCATGCTGTGTGGCAAGCATTCTTTTCAGCTCTTCATCCTCATAATTATCAAAATAATAATCTATCACCAGCGAAATAAGCTGTCTCCTGAATTGCGGCACAAGCCGCTCTTCTTCCGCGAGCTTCCCATACAGCTTTATCAGCTCAAGCTGCTTTCCCTTATATGCCCTGCTCTTCTCGCAAAAGTACAATGATAGCAGCAGATTTCCGTCCATATACGGCATAAGCTGCTTTATCATAAGCTCATTTGTAAATACCCTGTCAAGCTTATACTCCACTGTATCCTTATACAATCTTCCAAAGCCATCCTCAAAGCTTACAGCAGGTTCTGAGGTATATATCCTTACATAGGCACAGCCGTCCGAAACAGGGTATTTTTCAAAGGCTTTAAGCTCCTTGTGGCCAATTATAACATTCTTAATATTTTTATTGTTTACAATTATCCTGTATGTAAAAAGGACATCCGCAGTGCCCTTTGCATTATGGCTGTCTATCATGTCCTTCTTCATAAACTCAGAAAGAATTATCCCTGTATTTTCATCCGCCGTTCCTCTTTCTAATTCTTCCCCGATAAATTCCCGTATTCTTGGAATATAATTGGCATAAATCTGCGAATTGTTGTCCTTATTTCTGATTATATTCGCATATAAATACGCCTTCTGTGCCCTGTCTAGCTCGCTATTGTAGCCAAAATACAACAGCACCAGCTTAGGAAGCGGCGATGTATCCTCCCTGTCCCTTGAGGCAAGATAATATTCAAACAGTCTTGTTACCTTTATTCCTCTTTCTATTCCTTTTTCGTACCACTGTATATACCTTGTACCCTTCATGCCATTTCTGATCAGGATACCGCATATCGCCTCAAGAACTTCATCATTCCCGGACAGCCTGTACATACCTGTAAGCAGCCTGAACAGAAGTCTCTGCTTTCCATCACAGTTGAGCGCAAGACCCGCGGCCTGCTCTAAAAGCCTTTCCTCGACAATCCCTTCCTTGCAGCCATATATCAGCACATGAATTTCAAAATCATTCAGCACACGCAGCAGAAGTGGCTGTTCATTGAGAATCAGGCAGGCCTCCAGCAAAAGAGCCGGGCTTCTCATTCCTCTGTTGAACTGTTCCTTTATTCTTAAAAGCTTAAGGCTCTTGTTCTTGGACATCTCGACATCAAAATACAGAAGTATCCACAATATCCTCCAATCGTGTTCCCCATTCTCATATATATCCTTCACCAGCTGCGATGTCTCTACCGCATAAGCTCTGTCCTTATTATAGAGTGTACTTACATACAGATAATAGCAGTACAGAACCTCATCATTGCCGCGTCCGGCAGCTGCTTCATCCCTTGCACATTCAAGATAGAACTTTGCCTCATTCATCTTATTATCGGATATAAGTATCTGACTCATCAAAAGGTTACAGTACGGATCGTCCTCGTCATTTTTCAGAAGCTCAGAAAGTGCATTCCTGGATGTGAGTATCCACTGTTCCATATTCACACGGTCAAGCCTGAAATTCAGATATGTTTTCATAAGCGTGACAATATTGCGCTTCTCGAACATATTGATAAGCCTTCCGTCATTCACTGCATAATTATCGACCTTAACAACAAGAGTTTTTCTTTCATACGGTGTTGAAAACACTATACGGCCGGTATTCCTTCCAGCATGAAGCCCCCTATCGCTCAGATAAAAGGTATATTCAAGCTTGCCCCCGATAAAGTCTCCTTCATCATAGCTTGTCCTGTCCGTGATGATAAAGTCTCCCTCTGCCTCTGCCTGAAGGCTCACATGTCCCCATACGCTCTTATTTATCATTACCGTTACAGGCATTTCACCTTCAAAGCTGTCAAGCGATATTTCCTCCTTTTCAAGGCTTATACCGACCTGGCTTTTTTTATGAACCGCTATAAGAAATTCTTCCATAGCCGTCTTAATGTCCGTTCCCAGAATAAGCTCATCACGCAGCTTACCCAGCCCCAGGTCTCCATTTAAGAAAACATCTGAAAAGAACCTGTCCGAGAATATCCCCAGGGCCTCATTCTGATTAACCTTTGCAAGATTCGCAAGCTGGAAAAGGTTGGATATTTCCCCTATCTGCGAATTATAGGAGCCTGCTATAACCTGAAATTCAAACGGAATCTCAACCTCTCCTCCATTTGTAACCGCTACAATTGAGCCTTCCACAAAATCTCCGGCAGCAAGTCCCTGCACATCCACAAGGTACCCGACAGTATTTTCCATGCCAATGAATCTGTCCGTCGAAAGCCTTACCCTTTTATTAGTTGAAAACAATAATCCTTTTATTTCACGTCCTATTCTTTCGGATATTTTTACACTACCTGCATATCCGGTATCAGATGACTCTTCTGCCCCCGCATGTCCCGGGATTCCTTCAGACTGTTCACAGTTCTTCTTTACGGCAGCAATTATCATCTCCGGCTCTGTAACGGCGGACAATGGCTCATATTCAAATGTTCCTCTTGCATATCTGTTAATCTGCTCCTTCAAGAGTTCTCCTCCAGTCGTTTCATGTGCTCACTGATATGTTTCTCATATCCATTGTCCGTAGGTTCATAGAACCTTCTTCCCACAAGCGTATCCGGCAGATACTGCTGCTTCACATAATGCATAGGGTAATCATGTGCATACAGGTATCCCGTACCATGTCCAAGCTTAGCAGCCGACTTATAATGCGCATCCTGCAGGTGCGGTGGGATAACCGCCGTCTTTTCTCCTGCCACCTGTGCCATTGCCTTGTCTATTCCAAGGTAAGAGGCGTTGCTCTTAGGTGCCGTAGCAATATAGGTCACTGCCTGGGCAAGTATTATCTGCGCCTCCGGCATGCCTATGCGCTCCACAGCCTCACAAGCCGACACCGCAACCACAAGTGCCTGAGGGTCTGCATTTCCCACATCCTCACTGGCGCAAATCATTATTCTCCTCGCAATGAACTTGATATCCTCACCTGCGTACAGCATGCGTGCAAGGTAATAAAGTGCCGCATCCGGGTCTGAACCTCTCATGCTCTTTATAAACGCCGAAATCGTGTCATAATGGTTGTCACCGGTCTTATCATATCTTATAACTCTCTTCTGTATGCACTCCTCGGCAACCTCAAGCGTTATGTGTATCTTACCGTCATCCGCCCTGTTAGTCGACATAATGCCAAGCTCAACGGCATTGAGCGCATTTCTGGCATCACCGTTTGCAATATCGGCAAGAAATTCCGCAGCAGCATCATCGATCACCGCATCGTAGGCTCCCATACCCCTCTCCTTATCATACACTGCAGTATGTATAAGCGAAAGTATATCCTCCTTCTCAAGTGCCTTGAGTTCAAAAATAATTGAACGCGATATAAGCGCCGAATTCACCTCAAAATAAGGATTCTCCGTGGTCGCTCCTATAAGAATGAGCGTTCCGTCCTCAACAAAAGGAAGCAGATAATCCTGCTGTCCCTTGTTGAAACGATGAATCTCATCCACAAACAATATGGTCTTACGTCCATACATCCCCATATTATTCTTAGCGGCAGCTACCACATCCTCCATATCCTTCTTTCCGGCAACGGTGGCATTAATCTGTCTGAAATCGGCACTTGTTGTGTTGGCTATCACCTTAGCCAATGTGGTCTTTCCGGTTCCCGGAGGTCCATAGAAAATAATCGAACTCAGTTTATCCGCCTTGATTGCGCGATACAGAAGCTTGTCAGGTCCTATTATATGTCTCTGTCCGACCACCTCATCAAGATTCCGCGGTCTCATACGCTGCGCAAGCGGCGAATTATCCTTCATGGAATTTTCCCTCATATAATCAAAAAGGTCCATAGTATATGCCTTCCTTATGTTTTATCATCCATAAAATCGTGAATTTACTTATCTGCAGTATTGTAAACTTACTTATCTATATTGCTGTGAATCTGATCATCTGAAAATATTCCGGACTTAATTTATAAGAATATCATCCACCGTGACAAAAATAAATCCTCTTGCCTTCAGCTCATCTACAATTCTTAGTGCCGCCGCAACCGATGATGGGTAGATATCATGAAGCAGGATGATGTCGCCATCCTTCGCATTTCTTACCACATGGCTCACAACTGCATCCACGTTGGTTGTATTCCAGTCCTGCGGGTCGATTGTCCACAGAACCTTATTAAGATTTATCATACATTCAAGCTTCTCATTGTATGCTCCGTAGGGCGGACGTATGTATTCAACCGGCTCACCTGTTATGCTCTCTATCGCCTCACAGGTTCTTCTCACCTCATCACACGCCGTCTGATCATTCAGTTCATCGAGCTTCACATGTGAAAATGTATGATTTCCAATCAGGTGTCCATCCTCCTTCATCTGAAGAAGCAGCTCCTCATTGCCCTCTATATGTTCTCCAAGTATAAAGAAGCTCGCGACAACCTCCCTTTTTTTCAGTCCTTCGAGCAGTTCCTTCGTGTAAGTCCCATGCGGTCCATCGTCGAATGTCAGTGCAATCACATTCTCATAAAAAGTGGTCGATGCCTTGACACTGTCTTCCACATTGCTCTCATATATAAGCACAAACACAAACAGGTCAAGACATAATAATGTGCAGATAACAAGCAGCCTCTTAGCCATCTGTAGTTCCCCAATATACATTCATTATACATTCATTCGATTATATGCCATAGAGCCCGTACTAATTAACAATTTATGTTACTGTTTTATATCCACATTTCCCTTATCGTCAACAGATTTAACATCAACATAGCCCTCCAGCTCATCAAGCTTCATGCTGACAAAACGATCCTCCTTAAGCTCCGGCTCAGGAAAGGCATTTCTATTAAGCTTATTGGAAGCCTTGAGTGAATTGAGCTTATTGATATTCCGCGGTGGAACTCCCTCATCTTTTTCCGTTTTCTTCCCATGCCCCTGTTTCTTATAGCCCTCCATAGACGTAATGGTATTATAGACATTTCTTGCCGGCTTAGCCTGCTTCACATCATCCACTGCCGAGTGATAAAGTATATGTCTTGGTATTGTCAATATCAGAAAAACTCCTAAGGCTATGTAATGAAAAGGCTCATCAAAATCCCCCACATTGACAACAAACATTGCAAGGAAACACAGCTCAACCACATCGAATATCATATATCCGAAGTAACTTCTTCCCTGCTGTCTTGTCATATTGTCAAACGCGTTCATTGCATAAAGTGCAGCAATATTGAATAACAGCGAATATCCCATCATAAGTATCATAAGCGATAACTTGTACCACAATCTGCCATTATATCCCGATATAGTAACCACCATCACATAGACAAGTCCGCACAACAGCAGCAGCATATTGACCGCCATGGTAATCTTACGCATATCCAATCTCTTATCGTTCTGTTTCTCTGCCATGTCATATCTCCTTATAAAAAAGCAATCATTGTTTATTGTAACACATTTTCCGGTGGTGTACAACCTAGTTCATGCGCCTATACCGTTCCGTCAAATTTTGCCAAATCCTGCCCCTTTAACGCCATCTCAAGAAGCTGCGGCAGCTTCTGCGGACTGCATGCAAAGCATGGAATCCCAAGTGCTGCCACCTTCCCTGCCATCATCGGGTCGTAGTATGGCTTACCGCCGTCAGAGATCGCAAGCAGTGAAATAACAGTGACTCCCGAAGTTTTCAGCTCCTCAAGCCTTCTTATGAGTGCCGCCCTGTTTCCACCCTCCTCCAAATCGGAGACTATGAAAAACAGTGTCCTTGAGGGATTGGTTATAAACTGCTCACAATATGCAACCGAACGATCAATATCCGTTCCGCCGCCAAGCTGAAAGCCAAAAAGCAGGTCAACCGGGTCATCTGATTTTTCAGTGAGATCCACTATATTCGTATCAAATGCGACAATCCTTGTGGTAAGGCTTGTCATGGATGCCAGTATGCAGGCTATTATTGACGAATATATCACCGACTCGCCCATCGAACCGCTCTGGTCTACATCGAGTATTACATTCCACTTGTTAGCCGCCGATGTGCTCGTCCTGTCAAAAAAATAAAAATGCTCCGGCACAATAGTTTTAAGCTCTTTATTATAATGCTTAAGGTTTCTCGATATCGTGAGCTTGTAGTCCATCGCTGATGCTGATGGAATAGGTGAATGCTTTCTTTTATTGACCGCCGCTGTCACCGCACGCTTAATATCCTGTTCAAGCATACTGTTTATCTGCTCGACAAGCTTTCTTATAAATTCTCTGACACTGTCCTTAGAACGCTTGGGTATCTGTTCCTTCAACATCAGGATTGTTGAGGCAAGACCTACATCCGGCTCTAGATTTTCAAGAAGCTCCGGCTCAAACAAAAGCTGCTTCAATCCGCAGCGGTTGACTGCATCTGTCTGTATTATAGTCACTATGTCCTTGTCAAAAAGTGATCTTACATCTCCAAGCCAGCGGCTTATAAGAGGATTTGACGGCCCTCTTCCGGCACCGCCTCCATTTACGAAGCCTCCCTGCTCCTGCCTGTTATATATGGCTGCCAGCGCCATATCCATAATCTGCTGCTCCTCATCAAGTCCTTCAGCTCCCATACCTGCAAACCGCTCCTCGCTGTCCTGCCCAAGTATGAGCCTCCACCTTTTCAGCTTTTCCTTATCTTCCATTATACCAATCTCCCATTCTAAGAGCCTCTTATAAGTCAAAATCAAAGTCTCCGAGACTATCCACCAGCTCCTTCTCATCTGCCTGCAGCTGCGAATTAACTGTCTCGCTGACCTGCCGGCTGTTAAGTCCCCATACTTCGCCAAGATTTTCCGCTATCTCATCCTTCTCTCTCGATGTAAAGTCCGAGAAGGCGCGGCGGAGAAACACAAGTGCACGCTTAAACTGTTCATCGTCCAAAGTGTCAAGGTACTCGTCAAGACTCTGCCACACAGACACACGCGCTATCAGTGCATATCTGTTCTTTAATGACAGACCTTCAAACCAGCCCGCTCCAAGCTCAGCAGGAATCCCCTTTGACAATCTTCTCTTAATCTGGCGTTTTAACTCCTCCTCGCTCATAAGTCCACGCTCTAAAAGAATTGCCGCCGCACAGCCTGAAAGCCTTGAATTTAAGTCATCTCTCTCTGCAATCTCACTAAGCGCCGCACACCACGCCTCACTGTCCAAGAATTCATGCTCTGCTTCCGCACGATTCAACTGTCCAATAGCATCTGCCATAGTCTTTCCCGCAGCATCATCGCAGACACATTCCCCCGGAAGCATAAGACATGCCCTGTAAAAAAGCTGCTCCATGACAGGTAAAAGCGGCTTCGTATCTATCCTTCTTAAACTGTTGTACTGTACTATAAATGACAGACGGCTCACAGCCCCGGCAAGCTCCCTCACCGCAGCCACATCCACCGCCATAGCCTGCAATGCCTTTATCGTGTAGCTGATTGTCTCCTCCATGCCACAGGTAAATGCATCCTCTATCACACCCGCAAGCTCATCTATTCCGCCGGAATTCTCCGTTCTCTCCTTAAACACAAATGATACTGCCTGCTTTATCGTGTCACCCTTTAAAGCCGCCTCAACAAGTTCAATCTCTGCCTCCGGTGTCCATGAAAGCATCCACCTCTCAGCCCATGTCGCATCATCCTGTCTTACCGGTACCTGCTTTACGAAACTGACATTTAACACTCTTAGCCTATGCAGGAAAAATGAACGGTTGAGGTCTAAAAATGCTGTCCGAACCGTTGCCGCATTTCTGTTCTCACGAAGGTCAAGACTTAACTCCATAGCTGTCAAGCTGCGGTATTTTTCAAGCTTTAACTCACCAAGCTTCCCATAAAAGTCATCCTGTATGCATGTCCTGCTGACACCATCAGGCAGACTTCCTATTTTTGTTCCAATCTCTGCATCTGCCACGGCAAGGCTAATCGTGCCAAGCTCACCTTTGCCAAGGCATGTCACAGCCGCATCGCGGATATCCCTGAGTGCCGGAACCAGTCCGCCGCGAAGCCTTGCAAGCGCATTTGCAAGCCTTACTGCCTCAATAACTTCAGCCGATGATACCAAAAAACCGTGTTCTCTCTGAAACTTTGCAATCTCTGCCAGATAGTGCTGTGCAGCATATTGCAGATTACTCTCCTTAAGTCCATGCCATAAAAGCTCATAATAGCCCGGAGCCTGATTTCCCGCTCCATACCCGGAACGCGTAGACAGTCTGTAATATGAATATGGCATGAGAGTGTGCTTAGCCTCCGTTCTCGGAATAAGCTTATACTCATCATCAGTCATGCCTTCATCAACCTCTTTAAGTCCTGCAACATGATATGAACCTGTGACAATCACAATCTCATCAGGCTTGTAACCGTCCATTAAAGCTTCATTTATTTTGCGACGCATATATGCTTCCCTGACAAGGCTTAACACATTCTGCCACTCTGTCTTTACGCTCTGCTGCCTTAAGCTCTCTCCGAAAAGATTGCTTCCTCTGTGGTATGCCTGCGTATTAAGCGTGTGCTCAACGGTGCGCTCCCAGAACATATCATGCCCGTCCTCTCCAGCCTGTCTTTCAAGTTTTTCATATATGCTCTCCGTCCTGTCACCGTCATAATCTTCCTTTTCCGGCATGGCAAGAAAAATCTCGGACGGCAAATCGATAAAATGGCACTCCGTCTTATTGTCATGGCACCATTTTATTGCCTGATATTCCGGTGAATACTCCGCTAACGGATACAAAATAGTCCTCACCGGCGTATCCACAGTATACGCAAGCACCGCTATCGGCGGCTTCGACTCACTGCGTACCATGTCAGCCATCATATCGTCAAAGTCATCCGGGCCTTCAACAAGTACCAGCCTCGGCTTTTTCTCATCTAAAAAACGGCAAAGATGCAGTGCCCCTGCCGGCGACAGATGTCTTATACCAAAAATATATGGATATTTCATATACTCCTCATTCTGCCGCCATACAGCGGCACAAATATTGATGAAATTTCTGCTCTTCTCATTTCAGTAGTCAGGATACTTTTAAAGCAGCTCCCTGCATGCATTATATAATCCACTCCACTTAGAGCCTCGCTTCTTCATGACATTTTCAAGATACTCCTTCCATGCAGTTACGTCCTTATCCTCTTCCTTTATAACCGCACCTGCAAGTCCTGCCGCTAAATCCTCGTCACTTACCTTTCCATTTCCAAAGCTCCCGGCAAGTGCCATGCTTCCGCACAGAAGCGATATCGCCTCAGCCGTTGAGAGCACCCCGGTTGTGGTCTTAAGCTTCTGCGACTTATCACAGGTCTCACCGTTTCGAAGTTCCCTGAATATCGTGCATACCTTCTCAACAACATCACTCTCAGGAAGCGATGCGTTAAGCTCCATTCCGCCTGAGAGCTGCTCAACTCTGGTCTTTACTATGTCTATCTCTGTCTCTAGGCTGGCAGGTGTCGGCAGTACTACAATGTTAAATCTTCTCTTTAAAGCCGCCGACATCTCATTTACACCCTTGTCCCTTGTATTCGCAGTGGCAATGACTGAAAAGCCCTTCTTGGCAGGTATCTCCATATTAAGCTCAGGAACAGAAATTCTCTTCTCCGACAAAATCGAGATGAGTGCATCCTGAACCTCCGAAGCACATCTTGATATCTCCTCAACTCTCGCAATACTTCCATTCTCCATCGCATTGAACACCGGACTCTTTAACATCGCCTCAGGTGATGGTCCATTCGCTATAAGCATTGCATAATTCCACGAATAGCGTATCTGCTCCTCCGTAGTTCCCGCTGTTCCTTGAATAACATTTGTCGAACAGCCGTTTATCGCTGCGGTGAGATGCTCTGATAGCCAGCTCTTCGCTGTTCCGGGCTCACCTATAAGCAGCAGTGCGCGGTCTGTAACAAGTGTTGCAATAGCTATCTCGACAAGCCTCTCATGCCCTATATATTTCGGTGTAATTACCGTATTTCCGGCTTTTCCGCCGCATATATATGTTCGCACCGAGCGCGGTGACATCTTCCATCCTGTCGGTATCGGGTCTGTCTCATTTGCAATCAGCGCTTCAAGTTCCTTTTTATATAATTCCTCTGCCGGAAGTCTCAATGTATCGTTGCTCATCATGTTCTCCTTTTCTTTCACAATAAAATTCAGGTAATTAATTGCACAATTATTAAGTAAAAATTTGAATTTTGCAATTACATATACAGATTTTTGGGTAAAACATGCTCATAGTCTGTGAGTGTATAACAAGTTATATTTATGCATATCGCTCCGTTGTCCGAAGCAAGGTGTTCTAAGGACTCTGATAAACATCTTCTATACGCTCGCCACCGAATCAAAGCATACATCCTTGTATGCATTGATTCTAAAGCAGCATCCATGCTGCTTTTGGCTTAGAACCAAGCAGAGTCCTAAGAACAACTAAGCTTCTCCCAAAAGTCGAGATATGCATAAATATAACTTGTTATACACCTTTAACTTCACAGAGCATGTTTTGACAACCTGATTTTTATGATGTCGGGGCATATAAGATTTTTTATTAAATTGTTTTAATTGTTTTTAAATTGTTTGATATGACTATATTAAATCAATTAATTAATTTACTTTATACAGATATTTCTCATATTTAATTATCACACACTTTGCAAACAATTAATTCAATTCGTAAATGTATATTTATTTAACCCCAACATCAGCTTTGTAGTAAAATTAGACGTTTGCGAAATTTATATTACAGTTTTCCCATGCGCAGTTCGTCAACCAGTCCAAGGTACATACTCTCATTACCCTCTGATTTGAAGCCTCCGCCGATTTTTCCGCTCTTTATCAATGGGTATGCACGCATGAGTTCATCTATCTTGTCCTGACTGCTTCCCGGAAGCTGCTCAACAATATATCTAAATGCCCATATGTCAAGTGAAAAGACTTTCAGATAATGGACAGCAAGTCCGTCACAGTGCGTACAGCCACATTTTTTCAGAGCTGTGAAATATTTCACCGGCTTCCCCTTTGAAGTGTATGTGAGCACTCTCTTGTACAGATACTCCTCCACTTTTTCACACAACTCCTTATTTTCCTCACATACCATTCCTATAATGATATCATCAAAGTAACCTGCGCCATCTATAAGCATATCGGTGAAATTTCCTTCAAGCCTCTGCGGTATAGACTGGATATATTTAATCTCTCTGCCGATAATCACATTGTAAAACACGCTCTCCGTACTCCAGCCTTCTGCCGTACATTTTATCCCGGTAGCTGCCTGTAGAAGCTGTCTCATTCTGCCTGAACCTTCCGTGTTCTTTGCCCCGGTAAAGCTCTGTATAATCTGTCCCACAATGCCTGAACGCCGTCCGCTTCCGAATGCTGCATGTGCTCTTATCCATTCTGTGCAGTCACCGTTCTCATACAGCTTTGCAAGCACCACAGCACCAAAATAGGTATTCCTCTCATCGTTCTCGCCGTTCATATCAAACAGCTTAAGTGCAAGACGGCAAAGTCCCGCATCAGGATTTACCCTGAGCATAAGCTGTAAGGTACGCGAAAGCTCATTCCCGAACTTCTCCCCTTTTCCTATAACCGCTCCTCTGCCGTACACCGAACTGACAATACTTCGCTGTGCGTTGTCCGCATCGAACGCACCATTAGTATAGAGTCCCAATCTGTCTGCAAACACTGCCGCTTCCATAATAGCGTCCTCAATCTGTGTGCCTGACTTTCCTATTAATGCAGGCAGAAGATTCTCCAAGTATTTTATATCTTCATCTTCAAGGATAAGCTGCCCTGCATCCGCCGCTTTCTGCGTAAGCTGTGCAAGCTTATCCCTCATGCACTCAGCTATAAGCTGCGATGCCCAGCCTGTCCTTGAAAGATAAAGCAGCTCAAATGCATGCACCGGCTTCTTTTTCAGGAGTTTTCTAAACGGCTCCGCAGCCGCCTCATTATCATTGCACGCTAACGTATACAGCACTTTATCCTTCATTCCTCTGCTCTCTGTCTGCGCAAGCTCAAGCAGAAGGTCGATATTTGACGGCTCATGTCCGAGTGCAAGTATAAGCTCCTCTCGCACCTCCTTCTCAGCCTGCAAAAGCATGCTCACATAGAAATCGTTCTCCTTCGCACCGCATATTGCTTCAATCACATGCACGCGGCGTACCATTTCCTTCTTCCCCTTAGGGTCAAAGTCCTTTTTTAACAGCCACACAACATCACTGCCGCCCTCCTTAAGCCACCGCTCGGCAGAATCGGCAAGCTCACTATACACTGCTCCGAGTGCCTGCACCATAGCCGCCCTGACACGGTAGTCCAAAAATATCTCCGGGTGTTTATTATGCTGCTCTAAAACGTACGCATAATGACCTGCACCGCTTGTAGTGAGCGCCTCAATGAGTGGGCAAAGCTGTGAATACGGTATATTTTTCACGCTGTATGTACCGCCATGCTGTGGAAGTCTTTTTACCGGCTCGCCTGCATTGGCATCCGCTGTACTGCCTGCCGGCACCGGTTCGTCCGCTCTAACCATCGCCTGTGTGCACAGCAGTGCATCTAAAAGAGTGATGGCATCTAAAAGAAGCTCCTCCCTATCATCCCTGTCAGGCTCTAAAAGCTGTCCGGTAAGCTCGGCAAGCTTTGCAAACACAGGAGCTGCCTTGGCATATGGCTTTATATCCTCAACCGCACGTCTCAGCCTGAAATCCTCCATTACAAGGTTAGTTCCCGCTATCATACAATTTCTTAATCTGCTGCTAAGTTCATATAATGGTGTAATGTTCATTATCTATCCTCTTTCTGCTCTAATATGCGATGCGTACAATCTCATTGTCTGTCAGAATACTAAGAACCATAAGCTTTATTCTGTTCTCTGTACGATCATAGAAAAATCCGCCAGATAAAACCTTGTCTTCAAGCAATGAAGTGTCAGGAAGAAGTCTTATCATGTCTGTCGTCTTTTCCTTTCCCGGTGCATCACCTAACATAATGCTTGCGCCTGTCTTGTCAAGAAGTGCCAGTCTTTCACCACATTCTCCTATTCGCTCATAACGTATAAGTGTATAATAAATTTCAGGAGCAAGTGCATTTTTTAAGATATTCTTTGCCTTTTTCACCTCATCCGACAAATAGTCAGCGGCAAATGAGCGTACCTTATCAATATCCTCCTTTGTGACTGCCCTTGTAGTGCTTCCATTCCAGCGCACTCTCTTATTTCCCTGTCCGGGATACATCGCCAGCTCCCCAACCTGTGTCACATGAAAAACAGAATCATCCTGCCTGATATATTTTAAAGCTTTCACAGGACGATAATTGTATGTACAGACTAACTCGCCCGAACCTAAATCAATATAACAGCCCTCATCAATGTACTGCTTTCCTGCATCATCATAGCTCACGTCAAATGAGAGCTGCAAAAGCTCTGCATTGCTACGGCAAAGCCCCAGTGCCCGAAGCTCTTCAAGCTTCCACACACCTCCAAGCTGCTCATAAAGCTGTGTATCATCAAGCTGTGTGTCATCGCTCTCAAGCTTGGCTGTAAGATACTCTCTCGACTTTTTTATGAGAGTCCAAAGTTTCTCAAGCTTGACCGCAGCCGCATCATAATGCTCATCCTTTCCATCCACGTCAAATGCCTTCATCTCTATTATAAGTTCATTTACAAGATGCTGCATCCCTAAAAGGTAGTAGTCTCCAAGCTGCTTTGAGAGCTGCTCATAGGTCTTAACTCCACCGGCTCCCATGGTTGCAAGACCTGACTTTAGTATATTTTTTACCATCTGAGCTGCAAGCTCTATGCCTTCAAGCTGCTTTTTTATCTTCTTGCTCTTAGCTGCTTTCGATGCCTTTGATGCCGTTTTTGCCTTTTTCGGCTCATCGGCACTGTCTGCATCAGCTTCACCTGCCGATGATGCGATGTCTGCTTCTTTCTTATCCCTGCTCTGCTTCTTCTCACGCTTCTTTATGATGTCATCAGGAATCGCACATGTTCCGAACTCCCTTTTTGCAGCTATCTCATACAAAAGGGCAAGCCCATGTTTACACGGAAACTGTCTGCTCGGACACGAACAGCGGCACACCGGCGCATCCGGCTCAATAAAATCCACCGATGTGATATAGTTGCTCTTTCCGCTTCCCTTGCACTCTCCCATGTAAAAGGTATCGTCTGCGGAGTGCTCAAGCCTCACAAAGCCTCCTCCTCTTGAAATCTTCTTTCCGTTGGCTGCCGCCGCCTGATTAGGTGCCATAGCCGCAATCTTTTCCTCTGTTATCTCCTGCACAGTATAACTCCTCCTTTAAATATATTGTCTTGCCAATCATATAAACAATATTTTATTCTTTATTGCACTATTTTACAATCCTTTGTGCCTGCAATCTGAATATATACCTTGTATTTTAATGATGAAGAACGTACAATAGGTGAAGTAGATATTTGAAAAGGAGGCTTATCATGTACACACTTCCAAAAGACCCTGTAATGCTTTTAAGCTTTGTAAATATGAAGCTCCGTGACGAATTTTCAAGTCTTGACGAGCTCGCCGCAGCCTGCTCTGCCACAGTGCAGGAGATTAAGGATGCTTTAGGAAAAATCAATTATGAATATAATGAAGCGCAGAACCAGTTCAAGTAATGCATGAGCTGCTTCATTTAATACATTTGAATATGATTTCAACAGATTTTTCCGATTATGCTTCGGGTGTAAAAAGACTGCTGTCACGACCTATATAATCATCGTGACAGCAGTCTTTTATTCTAAATCAATATTCGAGGTAGGCACCCTTCATAGGACTTGCGGCATGTTCGCTGAATAATCTCAAAACACCTTTTTTGTATTTAGGCTCCCTAGGCTTCCAGTTCTTTCTTCTCTCCTTCAGCACCTTGTCAATTTCCTCCATGGACATTCTCTCTCCGTTGATGCCTACAATGTTAAGCTTTCTCTCCATAACATCAATCTCAATCAAATCCCCTTCCTCGACGAGTGCTATAGGACCACCGTCAACAGCCTCCGGGCTGCAATGCCCTATAACCGGGCCTGTTGATGCGCCTGAAAATCTTCCGTCGGTGATAAGCGCAATGCTCTTTCCAAGCTCCGCATCGCTGCTGATTGCCTCGGAGGTGTAGAACATCTCTGGCATACCGCTTCCCTTAGGTCCCTCATACCTTATGAAAACAGCGTCACCCTTCTGTACCTTATGCTTTAAAACAGCGTCTAAGCATTCCTCCTCACTGTCAAACGGTCTCGCCCTTAAAATCGACTTAAACATCTCCTTCGGACACGCTGTATGCTTTATTACGGCTCCCTCAGGTGCAAGGTTTCCCCTGAGGATTGCAATGCTTCCGTCTGTGCCAATTGCCTTATCATAAGGATGTATGATATCCTGTCTTGTAAGCTTTATTCCGTATCTCTTATTAAATTCATCAAGCCACTTCTCACATTTCTCATAAAAGCCATTATTTTTAAGCTCGTCAAGATTTTCACCCAATGTCTTACCTGTAACCGTCATCACATCAAGATGGAGATGCTGCTTAATTTCCTCCATGATAGCAGGTACACCGCCCGCATAGTAAAAGCACTCAGCAGGCCACTTCCCGGCCGGACGCACATCAAGAAGATATCTTGCATTTCTATGCAGTTTGTCAAAAGTATCACCTGTGATTTCAATTCCGAATTCATGTGCGAGTGCCGGAATGTGAAGGAGACAGTTGGTGCTTCCCGATATCGCGGCATGGACAAGAATAGCATTCTCAAAGCTCTCGTAGGTAACTATGTCGCTCGGCTTCATGTTCTCTGACCCTGCAAGCCTTACAGCCTGTTTTCCCGCCTCCCTCGCATACGCAAGAAGGTCAGGACTAGTAGCAGGCATAAGAGCGCTGCCCGGAAGTGCAAGACCCAGAGCCTCCGCCATAATCTGCATGGTTGACGCAGTTCCTATAAATGAACATGCACCGCAGCTTGGACACGCGTTACACTTTGCCCAGTCTAACTTTTCCTTGTCAATCTCACCTCTCTCATATTTTGCGCTGTACATGCCAAGCTGCTCTAATGTAAGCAGCTCCGGTCCCGCATTCATCGTTCCGCCCGGAACGACAATAGCCGGAATGTCAACTCTTGCAAGTCCCATAAGATTTCCGGGAAGTCCCTTATCACAGCTTGAAAGATATACCCCTGCATCAAAAGGCGTCGCGTTCGCATGTATCTCAATCATGTTTGCAATCATCTCGCGGCTCGCAAGGCTGTAATTAATTCCGTCCGTTCCCTGGCTCTCACCGTCACATATATCCGTGCAGAAATATCTTGCTCCATATCCGCCTGCCTCAGCAACTCCCTTTCTCACCTCATCAACAAGGATGTTGAGATGACCGCTTCCCGGGTGGCTGTCGCCGAATGTGCTCTCTATCATAACCTGCGGCTTCTCAAGGTCTTCCTTCTTCCAGCCCGTTCCAATTCTAAGCGGATCAAGCTCCGGTGCAAGCTTGCGCATTTCCTGACTCTTTAATTCCATATCAAAATCCCTCCTGAATTATTTATTATTATGAAACCACCAACCACACAATCGTAGCTCCTGCAATTCCTACAAGACCCACAAGAGTCTCCATCACAGTCCATGTCTTTAAATTCGTCTTTTCATCAACCTCGAACAATGACTTAGACAGCCAGAAGCCCGAATCATTCACATGACTGAACGCTGTTCCGCCTGATGCAATGGCAATAGTGAGTGTTGCAAGCTGTATCTGTGACAAATCTGCAATCATCGGCATTGATGCGATAATTCCCGCTGCCATCGTCATTGAAACTGTCGCTGAACCGACTGAAATCCTCACAACTGCGGCAACTAAGAAAGCAACAAGTACCATAGGAAGCGGCAGGCCTCCAACAAAATTTCCGAAAAGCTCTCCGATTCCGGAATTTTGCAGCATAAATCTGAGCATTCCGCCACCGGATATCAAAAGTATTATATTTCCGCATGAATGAAGCGAATTTGTCATAACTGTTGTTATCTCTTTTATGTTAAAGCCTGCCGGAAGTCCGAGAAAGAGCATTGCGCAAATTGTCGACAATAAAAGTGCAATCACAGGTGTTCCGAGGAACTCTAAAATCGGCTGAACCGGCTTCATAAACGGAATAATAGATGATAATGTATTCAATATGATAAGGAACAGCGGAAGCAGTATAATGCATACTATAAGCCAGAAATTCGGCGTCTTTCCATCACTCTTTTCCTGTCCTTCCTTCTCATTTTCAAGATAAGAGCTTGGAACCGGACAGTTAAATTTGTTACCGGCAAATCTTCCGAAAACAGGTCCCGCCAATATCATCGCCGGTATTCCTATTATAATTCCTAAAATAATCACATAACTCAACTCGACATTTAACATCTCAGCGACAAGCACAGGCCCCGGCGTAGGCGGCACAAACGCATGTCCTATGGCAAGTCCGGCTAAAAGCGGAATTGAATAGCAGAATACCGATTTTTTTGTCTTTCTTGCTATTCCAAACGCAACAGGAATAAGTATCAGCAGACCTGACTCAAAAAATACGGGCATGCCCACAATTAGTCCTGTAATTCCAAGCGCCCATGGTGCTTTTTTCTCCCCGAACACTCTAAGCAGCGTATCAGCAATGACCTCAACACCTCCCGATACCTGTAAAATGGCACCGAACATTGAGCCAAGACCTATAAGTATCGCTATAGTCTGCAGAGTTGTGCCGACTCCCTCTGCCAAAGTATCTGTAATCATGCTAAACGGCATTCCGGCTACAAGACCGATGATAAGTGCCGATGACATAATAGCTATAAACGGCTGGATTTTAACCTTGATTATCAAAAACAATAACACGGCAAAACCTAGCGCAGCTCCTATAATCAGCCTCTCAGGCGAAGCAGTAAAAACATCCATATCATATCCTCCAAAATCAAGATGTAAAGCAGACATTCGCAATCCGCTTTCGCTACTTGCTAATGAACGCAGTCGCTTTGCGAACCCCCACCGCTTAGTGCTCTACACACTTGAAGCAGGGGATTGCTTATTCTGCGTTCAAATATCTGCATGTCAATATAATTAGTTCCAGCTTTATTAATACGGCGCCTTGTATTAACTTAAGTACAATATAGCAAGCGTGTTTTTTTCTTTCAATAAATGTGATGTATATATTTATTTTTCCCCAATATGTGCAAAAAAAATGTAGTAATTTTGATGAAATTACTACATTTTTTATGCATATTTACCATATTAAATTATAAAACATCCACGATAAACATTATACGTCCGATGTATTTTTCTTAATTTTATTCCTGCTTCTCTGCTCTGTTATAAGCTCCATTATAGCCTGTCTGTTGTAGGTAAGGTGCATGTTCATCGCACATTTAGCACCTACCGCATCACGCTTTTCTATACAGCTCACAATAGCCCTGTGAGTCTCTATTGTCTCGTTCATCAGCCGTCTGTAGGTTATATTGGCAAAAACAACAACAGATGTATTAATTACAGGGATAAGTCTCTCAACAACCATATTTCCGCTTATCTTGGCAATATAGCTGTGAAATTCCACATCCTTCTGAATATGGTCATGTCCTTGTGTATACAGCATTTCAACCTCATCACACAACACCTTAAGCTGTGCAAGCTGTCCTGCTGTTGCATTCGCACACGCAAGTGCAGCAATATCCGGCTCAATCATCAGACGGACTTCAAAAAGGTCAAGCGCAAGCCTGTATCTGTCCTTGATGTGTGCAAAACCGAGCACATCATTCTTCATGTCGATATTGCTTATGACATAAGTTCCGTCTCCGCGCCTTATCTCCAGTACTCCACGGCTCACAAGCCCCTTTACCGCTTCACGGATTGTACTTCTGCCAACCCCGAATATCTGTGCAAGCTCAAATTCGTTCTCAATTTTTTCACCGATTGCAATATTATTGTCCAATATATACTGCATCAGCCTGTCTTCTGTTTTCTGACCGAGAGTTTTCTGCGTCTGTACTTTTTTCTGGCTCATATATCTCCCCCTTTTCATGTGTTTATTAAATCACGCTCATTCGATTTACCGATTAAATTCATTATAGCATGTACACATATTTCATTCCATAAATTTTTTCAGAACAAAAAGTTTCCTATTACATAAAAAGACTGCCTACATCAGCGATAAACTTTTCAAAAAATTTAACCGCTGATGCGACAGTCTGTTTAATACTTATTCTTCTTTTTTTAACAGTGGAATTGTCCATGTCAAGGACATTCCCCCTGATTCTTCAGGCTTACGCCACAGGCTTCTCCGTTCTCGCAACAAGTCCCTCCTCCCGGTCGACATCAATCACTATCTCATCTCCGGCATCCACATTACCCGAGAGGATAAGCTTTGCCGAAAGTGTCTCGACCGTCTTCTGAAGGTATCTTCTGAGAGGTCTTGCGCCGTACATAGGGTCATAGCCGTTCTCTACAATGTAGTCCTTGGCGGCCGATGTAAGCTTAATCGTAACCTCCCTGTCAGCAAGTCGCTTGTTGAGGTCAGCAACCATGAGATCAATGATGCCTGTGATGTTATCCTTGGTGAGAGGCTTGAACATGATTATCTCATCAAGCCTGTTTAGGAACTCAGGTCTGAAGCTTGCCCTGAGCTCACCCATAACAGCCTTCTCACACTCAGGTCTGAAATTTCCGTTCTCGTCTATGCCGTCAAGCATGTGTACGGAACCGATATTCGAGGTGAGAATGATAATCGTGTTCTTAAAGTCGACTGTACGTCCCTGGGAGTCTGTGATACGACCATCATCAAGTACCTGTAAGAGTACGTTGAATACATCAGGATGTGCCTTCTCAATCTCATCAAAGAGCACAACCGAGTAAGGTTTTCTTCTGACAGCCTCGGTAAGCTGACCACCCTCCTCATAGCCTACATATCCCGGAGGCGCTCCGATAAGACGCGATACGGAATATTTCTCCATGTACTCACTCATATCAAGTCTCACGATATTCTTCTCATCGTCAAACAGGCTCTCGGCGAGTGCCTTGGCAAGCTCCGTCTTACCTACACCGGTAGGTCCGAGGAACAGGAATGAACCGATAGGCTTAGAAGGATCCTTGATTCCTGCCTTGGAACGGATGATTGCCTCTGTAACCTTAGTTACACCCTCATCCTGTCCTATGACACGCTTATGAAGTATATCTGCTAAGTGGAGTGTCTTGTTTCTCTCACTCTCATTTAACTTTGATACAGGAATACCTGTCCAGCGGGAGATAATCTTGGCAATCTCCTCGTCAGTAACGCTCTCATGTACAAGAGAGAGCTCCTTCTGCTTTACAATATTCTCCTCAGCCTCTATCTGCTTCTTGAGCTCAGGCAGGCGGCCATACTGTAGCTGTGCTGCCTTCTCCAGATCATAATTTCTCTGTGCAAGCTCAATCTGGCGATTCACATCGTCTAACTCCTCACGAAGCTTGCTGATGCGGTCAACCGCTGCCTTCTCGTTGTCCCACTGAGCCTTGCCCGACGCGAACTGCTCTCTGAGTGCAGCCAGCTCCTTCTGGAGATTTTCAAGACGTTCACGGCTTAGATTGTCGTCCTCCTTCTTAAGTGCAGCCTCCTCTATCTCGAGCTGCATAATCTTACGCTTTAGCTCATCAAGCTCCGCAGGCATGGAGTCAAGCTCGGTCTTAATCATCGCACACGCCTCATCTACAAGGTCGATAGCCTTATCCGGCAGGAATCTGTCCGTGATGTACCTGTTCGAGAGTGTTGCTGCCGCAACAAGCGCACCATCGGTAATCTTAACCCCATGGTAGAGCTCATAGCGCTCCTTGATACCACGAAGGATTGATATTGTATCCTCAACCGTCGGCTCATCAACCATTACCGGCTGGAAACGACGTTCAAGTGCCGCATCCTTCTCAATGTACTTGCGGTACTCATCAAGTGTGGTGGCACCGATACAGTGAAGCTCACCTCTTGCGAGCATAGGCTTTAACATATTGCCTGCGTCCATGGCACCCTCAGTCTTACCGGCACCGACAATTATATGGAGCTCATCGATAAAGAGAATTATCTTGCCCTCGCTCTTTTTTACTTCCTCAAGAACAGCCTTAAGACGTTCCTCAAACTCACCACGGTACTTAGCACCTGCAACAAGTGCACCCATATCAAGTGAGAACACTGTCTTATCCTTGAGTCCGTCCGGAACATCACCACGCACAATACGCTGTGCAAGTCCCTCTACAACAGCCGTCTTACCGACACCAGGCTCACCTATCAGAACAGGGTTGTTCTTCGTCTTACGGGAGAGAATACGAATGACATTTCTTATCTCATTATCCCTTCCGATAACCGGGTCAAGCTTCTGCTGCCTTGCCCTCTCGACAAGATCAACACCGTACTTTTTAAGTGTGTCGTAGGTCGCCTCCGGGTTATCGCTTGTAACCTGCTGATTCCCCCTGACACTCTGAAGTGCTGTGAGGAATCTGTCTCTTGTTATGCCGTATTCCTTAAAAATCGCCTTCACCGCATTGTTAGGATATGCGATAAGCGTGAGGAAGATATGCTCAACGGACACATACTCATCACCCATCTTCTTAGCTTCATCTTCTGCCGACACAAGCACCTTGTTGAGCGACTGGCTTATCATAAGCTGAACGTCACCCGATACCTTGGTCTTCTGCTCAAGTGCCTTCTTCGCACGCTCTATGAATGACGGAAGATGTATTTCCATCTTCTCCACGAGCTTTGCAATAAGACTATCCTCTATGGTAAGAAGGGAGTACAAAAGATGTTCCTGGTCTACTTCCTGATTACCGTATTCATAGGCAAGCTTCTCACAGTTGTTGAGAGCTTCCGCTGATTTCTGTGTAAACTTATTAATGTTCATAGTGAATACTCCTTTCGTTGTAAACATTCTAATCTATAACTGTAAAAACATCTGCAATTATTGTGATACATATACTTCGCACAGTCTCTTGCATCTGTTCTAGATGTAATATAACACCACTTGTTAGCACTGTCAACACCTGAGTGCTAATTTAATTATAAAAAAAATATAAACAAAATATATTCAAGTTACATGTCTGAATCTCCACCGGAAATCTCCGTCCAAAAGCCACCGGATATCTGTTACATCAGTCCAAAATCATATTTATAAAGTATTTGGACTGAGAAATATCGCTATAATGTCTCATAATATCTCATCTACTCTGTCCAACAGTTAAAACAAGCCCCTATTTGGCAGAAAAATAACAAAAATCAGGCAAAATTACGGTATTTTTTCTGCCCATAACGCCTCTTTTTTGCAATATAGACAGAAAAGCAACTCTCATTTTACCTGATTTGTTTCAAATATACTATCTTATAAAATTGGTGAACACAAAATCCTGCTCCTTCGGCATCTTTAACCCCATCTTCATCGCAACATTCTTGCAATTGATTAAAAATGCCATATTTTCTCCGAGAACCTGCATCGTCTGCATTCCCTCAGCATCTCTCTTAACCTCATCAGGGTTGGTTCCGTGAACCATATTCCAATACCTTGACGTGACAATCGGCATCTGCATAAGCCCGAAGTACTTATTCATTTGATCCCACGTCGCAGTTGTGCCCGCGCGCCTTGCCGATATGACTGCCGCCGCAGGTTTAAGTCTGAATCTGTTTCCGTGTCCATTCAAGTCGGCATAGAATACCCTGTCCATGAAAGAGGTTATTGCTCCGCCTGCACCGCCCCAGTGAACGGGTGAACCGAATACGAATCCGTCATAGTCCCCTGCTATGTCGAGAAATTCATTTACGGCATCATTGAATACACATCTGTTACTATCAATACATTTTTTACACGCGATACAGCCGGACAGAGCTTTGTTTCCAATCCAGAAAAAATCTGTGTCAATTCCGTTTTCGTTTAATGTCTTTGACACCTCACAAAGTGCCATATAGGTGCAGCCCTCCTTATGAGGGCTGCCGTTTACCAATAAAACCTTCATTATAAATGCCTTTCGCTTTCGTAAACTTTATTCACCGAGGTTGAGAGAAGAAACCCACTTTTCCACATCTGAAGCCGATACCCCCGAGCTGAAGCGGTGTCCCTCCTGCCAGTCTCCCGTTCCTGCCATCTCAGCGAGAAGATTTCCGCTGTTTCCGAGTCCCGATGAGGCGGATGTGCAGAATGGAATTACCGTCTTTCCGGTGAAATCATTTCCCTTCACGAAATTGTCAACAGGCCATGCCGCGATAGCCCACCATATAGGATAACCTATAAGAACGGTGTCATACGAATCCCAGTTCTCTGGCACTATCTGTGTAAGCTCAATATCCCTGAGGCTTTCGTCGTTGTGCTCTCTTGTGACACGGCTGTTGTCGTTCGTCCAGTTAAGGTCGGCACTTGAATACGGCTCAACAGGTGTTATCTCAAACAAATCCGCGCCGAGTGTGTCCGCTATTGTCTCTGCAACACGTCTTGTGCTTCCTGACGCCGAATAATACACAACCAAGGTCTTTCCTGAGGTGCCATCCTGTGTCGTCTCGGCAGAAGCATTTTCCGATGATGCCTCTGTCGTCGCATCACTTTCCTTTGACGCCTCTGTCGTTGTTTCCTTCTCAGTGCTCTGTGTCGCCGCAGCCGTGGTTTCTCTCACGCTGCCTGTCGAAGCATTATTCTTTGAATTGTTTGAGCTGCAGCCTGTCACAAGTCCAAGCACCAGCACTAATGTTGATATTACGCACAAAATCTTTTTCATCTTCATACTTTCCTTCTTTTCCAATACCTTTCAGGTATTAATCAATGTAACCTACCAGTTCTTCTTTTCCTTTGAACTGTCATGTTTTTTCTTTCTCTCCTCGACAATGTTTACAAACCACTCGACCATCTTCGGATCCTGATGCGAGAAGAATGAGCTCTGAGCCTTGTCAAGTCCCGCTATCGCATCCATATCCTCGTCTGAGAGAGTAAAATCAAACACATTGAAGTTCTCCTCCATTCTATCGATATGTGTTGACTTAGGAATTACCACGATTCCTCTCTGGATATGCCAGCGGAGCATTACCTGTGCAGGAGTTTTACCGTATTTCTCCGCAAGCTTTACAATAGCAGGATTGTCAAACGTGCCTCCTCTGCCCTCACCGAAAGGTGCCCATGCCTCGAGCTGAATGCCGTACTTGTCAGCCCACTCCTTGAGCTCCTTCTGCTGATTGTAGATATGCGTCTCGACCTGATTAACCATCGGCTTGATTCTGTTGAACGAAGCAAAATCAACCATTCTGTCCACATAGAAATTGGATATTCCGATTGCGCGGATTTTTCCTGCTTCATAGAGCTCCTCAAGCGCACGGTAGGCACCGTAAGCATCTGAGAAAGGCTGATGAAGAAGCACTAAGTCAATATAATCGGTCTTTAACTTTCTCATGGATTCCTTGACCGACTTTTTTGCCTCCTCGTATCCGTAGTGCTCAAGCCATACCTTAGTGGTGAGGAAAATCTCCTCTCTCGGTATGCCGGACTTTACGATGGCATTGCCGACCTCCTCCTCGTTAAAATAGCTCTGAGCGGTATCGATTGCTCTGTAGCCGACCTTGAGGGCATCGAGAACGCATCTCTCGCACTCATCCTTTGTCACCTGATACACACCGTATCCGAGTATCGGCATTTTAACTCCGTTACTAAGTGTTACATACTGCATATTTTTTCCTCCTGATTTTAATTATTTTGTTTTACCTTTCCAAAAAGCCAGCCCATAATGTTCTCATCCCTCACGAACAGGTATCCTCCGTATCCGTGCTGGTTAGATATTCCATTATCCGTAAAATAGGATGTCGGCTTCACATCGAGCACGAGAAGCTCATCTATCTCGCTGTCGCTCAAGCCCTCGTCCTCATACAGCTTATGTATCGCATTGTAGGCTCTCACAGACGGCTCCGAACCGTAGTATTCATCATTCTCTCCTATGGCAAAATAGACGGGCGTCCTGCTTTTTACGACCGCATCATAGCCGCCGTCCCACTGTGAGCTGCATTGCAGGTACGCCGTAAAAAGCTCAGGTCTCATTCCCATGACTCGCGACATCGTCTCTCCGCCGCCCGAATAACCCTCGGCATACACTCTGTCCCTGTCGATATTGTAGGTGTCGAGAAAGTACTCCGTAAGTGCGATTGTCTGCCTTGCCGACGTATCCTGCCAGTCGTTAAGCTGCGGCGCGACAATTATCATTTTGGGATTGTATTCCTGCGCGAAAAAACCGAACTCCTCGGTTCGCACATTTTCTCCGACTCCCTGAAAATACAAGCCCTGATACCCGGGCAGCGTCATAAAAAGTGCATAGGGCTCGCTGCCGTCGTAATCATCGGGTATGTACACATTGTAATGAATGTCACCCTCCGTCTCCGAGTGGAGCACGTTATCGAGCACAAAGTCTCTGTACTCCTGCGTCCCCTGCGTGACATCATAACTGTCAGATTCTCCGCTCCAGAAAAATCTCAGACCGTTATAGGTATACTCATTGCTCCAGCCTCCGTGGCTTAAATAAAAAACATTATATTTTTCATCCTCCGAATAACCGTAGGGGATGTACACCCATGCTTCCTTTGTAAGCTTCTGAGTTTTCTGCTTATAGGTAAAGGACTCCCAAGTATCATAAGTAAGCTTTTCAAGCCTTCCCTGCTGCTCTGCCGGATTTTCATAACCCTGCGGTATATACTCTAGCTCATCGGGTATTATTCCGCTCAGATAATCTTCGGATATATCTGTATTATCATCCGCATTATCATACATGGTTGTTTCCTCCGTCGTTTCAGAGCTTTCCTGCACACCCTCATCATTTGAATCCTCCACACTCGTGCTCTGAGTCCGGTTATCTTTTGTGCCGTCGGATTTGCTGCACGCCATCGCAAAGGTCATTACCCCGCTAAGAAGAAGCAGCATGATGATTTTTTTGTCCATAAATAACCTCTTAAATACTCTTTTCAAGATTTACAGCCTCGGTCTTATCCGTAGCCATTCCTTCATATTTCATTCCATACAGACCTGCAAAACGCTTCATGGTGTACTCGCCTGCCTCAAGCATCCACTTTTCAGGCGATGCACCCTGAAACAGGAAGTACAATCTTCTTCCTGATAATTCTCTCTCGCTCACAAGTCCGTAGAAACGGTCAAGCACATTGCGCACGGAACCGCAGATATTGTGCCAGTACAGCGGTGAACCGATAACTATCACTTCCGCCTTCTTCATCTCGGCAATTACCTTTCCAAGCTCATCGTCAGGAAAATTCTGACCGTAGCTTCCGATTCTGTAATCGGTGAGATTAAGCGTCTCATACTCCCTGTCACCGAGCAGAGCCTTTGCGAGTGCCGCTGTGTTTCCATCCTTGTTAGGACTTCCGTTGATAAATAAAATTTTCATTTTGAATCTCTCCTTTTCCTTTTATAATATATATTTTTTAACAGCTTGCTAATATAATAGCCGACACATATGAGCAATGACATTGCTGCCATATAATCCAAAATAAAAAGCATTACGTTTTCCGAATAATCGTAAAATACAAAATGGAACTTCATCAAAAGATAGCTTCCTATGCTTCTCTTTTTAAACGCGTACAAACCGTATCCCGCACATATAAGTGCCGCAGCCCTCGCAATCCACCTTCTGCACGCGGACGGCTTTTTAAACATTTTTCCCGTCATTGTCACAACCATGCCCCAGTGTATTCCGATATGGAGCGGCATCACCACAAATCCCCAGAATGCACAGAACATGTGCACCTGCCTTGCCTGCATCGATATTCCATAAGCCTTTACAAACTTAAATATATGATTCGACAGCAGTATTCCGCTGACCATGGAGCCAAGCATAAGCACTGCCATAATCGCCACAAGAACCGTCTGCAGCACCCGAAGCGGTGAGTATCTGCCCTTGCTGACGGCAGACAGCCATTTTCTGTTCAAAATATGGTGCACGATGAAAAGCACACACATCACAATCCCAATACATTCATGTGCCGTCTCGCCAAGCAGGCTGTACGGCATCAAAAACAGCAGGCTCAATGTCATACAAATATCTATAACTATTTTTATCAGTAATCTTCTGTTCATTTATTCTGCCCCATGTTCTCTTCCCAGAACTCTGCCGCATTGTCAAGCCACCCCTCGGCTACTGTACCCTCTCCGAGCCCAAAGCCGTGTGACAATCCGGTAAATACTTCTATCTTTGCATTTGTTCCATTATCTCTTATAGCAGATATGTATCTCTCCATGCTTCTGTAGGAGGCAATACCGTCGCCGGTTCCCACGCACGCGTAGGTCGGCTGCTCGTTCCCCGTTATCTGCGAAAGCCCAGTATACTGCATAATAACCGCAGCAGGTCTCGGATACTCTTTCTCGCCAAAAGCAGATGTGCCATACGAGCCGAGCCACGCAGCCATTCTCGCCCCGGCTGAACCACCCCAAAGCGAATAATCATTCATGTCTATTTTAAGCTCATCCGCATTCTCATACAGAAAAGCTATCGCCCTTGCAAGATCCTCACATGCCGTCTGTGCACCCGGGCGGTAAATCAGCGCGAACGCATTGTAGCCCTTCTTTGAAAGCTCCAAAGCATGCGGAAAGCTGTCATGTATTCCCGCTACATACACAAATCCGCCGCCTGCATTTACAATCGCACTCTTCGCACCTTCCTCACCTCTGAAGAAAAACAATCCCGTATCATTTTTTGACGAATCTGCCTTTTTCTCCTCATCGCTGTATATGTCATAGAAAATCTGCTCACCTCCTGATGCCGCATCCTTCATGTAATTTACAATCTCCACAGCCTTTTGCGGATTAATCTCGCTGTACCACGGAAGAATCGAGCTTATATCCTTCAATTCCATACTGTCATCAATCTCGAAATCAACCGGAAATATTAATCTGCCGTAATCGCCGAAAACGGGTGAACCGATTATGTCCACGATTCTGCTCTCTACCGTAAATTCATCGCTTTCCACTTCTGTCTCACTTTCCTCACCGCTTCTCTCAACCGTACTGACCACAATTTCCGCAACGCCTGACGTATCCTGCTCAATATTATTTTTTCTGCCACAGCCTGAAGCTCCTAAAATACATACCGCCGTAAGAAGCAGACATTTTATTATTGTCTTTGCTTTGTCAAACTCAAAAATCATAGCTTATAGCCGCCTTACCTTTAATTTCTTCTCTCTTTCACTGTCACCATTATAAAAAAAACAAGACCTCATAAGAAGTCTCGTTTTGTTATTCAGTATTAACCGTTAGGTTATAACCGTTCATTTTACTTTTTCTATCGCATTTATCAGCCTTTTTACCTTGTCCGACGGCTCCTTTGAGCACAGTAAACCGAAAGGTATTGTGTATGTCCAGTCGACGGGAATTATTTTTATCAACGGATGAATGCTCTCCCAGCTCTTTATCGCAAGCAGAACCTCATTGCTGTTCTCGCACCTGTTAAACACTTCAACATCGTAGAAATCAAAGTCAACGATATTTATATCGGGATGATTCTCTGTCAGCTCATCGCGCAGTTCATCGACATAGTGGCTCCAATTTCTGTGCATCAGCATGAGGCTCTCGCCCTCAAGATCGTTTAACGTAATCTTTTTCTTCTTCGCCAGCCTGTGGTGAATGGACACAGCCGCGCAGAATTTCTCCCTCGATATTTCAATTCCGTTGCAGCCTCGAAGCTTCAACATCGAATCGTCGAAAATTCCGGCAATCACGTCGATATTCTGCCCGAGATTTCCGAGTATTTCCCTTGCATTCTCGAGTGTGTTCTCAAACGGAACAAGTTGGAACTTCATATCGGGATATATCTTCTGTATCTTAGGCCACAGATCAACGAACACCTGTGGCGGAGTGAGCGGCGATATTCCCACGCGTATCACATCGTCGGATGTCTGCATTGCCTCCTTTGCCCTTTTTACCGACTCCTTGCAGTATCCTATAATATATTTTGCATCATTGTATATTGATTTTCCCGCCTCCGTCACCACAAGTCCTCTGTGCGTCCTCGAAAACAACTGCAAACCGAGGCTTGCCTCAAGCGAATTAATCTGCTTTATGACTGCGGGCGGTGAGATGAACAGCCTATCGGCAGCCTTGCTGAAGCTCCCCGCCTCGACAACACATATAAAGGTTTCAAGCTGTGGGTTGTACATAATCTGACCTCCTAAAACATGTCAAAATTCCCTTTTCTCAAAAATGTATAATTATTTCAAGTACTAAAGCGCCAAAAAGTATAGTTTTTTCAATTTATTTTACCCCAAAAAGTATCATTATTTCAAGTTTTATTCCTTAACAACTAAAAAGACGCAGGATTTCCCGCGCCTTTTAACTTATCGGTGAATATACATTCTTGTCATATCAGGTTCGCCGTCGCCCTGAACCATGCAGAGAAACTCCCAGCCGTATCGTTCATAGAAGCCCGTGTGGTCTGTGATGAGATATACGGGGCTTATTCCCTTCGCCATTAAATCCTCCACTGCAATATCAAGAAGCCTTCCCGCAATTCCCTGACAGCGGTACTCCTCCTCGGTGTACACAGCACAGACATTCGGCTTGAGGTCTTTTCTGTCGTGAAAATCGTTCTCAATCACCCCGAGCCCGCCTATGATTTTGTCCTCGTCCATGCAAAGGTACCAGCCGTACTCCGTGGCATTGCCAAGATAAGCCTCCATACATTCAAGGTATGCCTCCTTCGGCACTCCCCACTTACCGTGAAACCACTCCGCGGCACGCTCCTTTAGCTGCGGTCTCTCCCTCAATGTTATATAATTATACATATTTCCCCCTTCTTATATTCTGCCATGTGCTTAGAAGCACCCGTTAAGCTTCGGAGCCTTCCTCCTTGCCCTCGCTCTTTTTATCGGGTATTCTTCCGTTATTGCTTCCGTTGTTTCTGTTGTTGCTTCCGATTACCTGATGCTTGCGCGGAGAAATGAACATTCCAAGTAGCGTTCCCGTGAGGAACAAAACCATTCCCGCAAGCACGAGCTCACGCCCCGTGTACTTTCCCTCGTTAATATTGTTCATCAACATTTCAAATTTCTTTTTCATACCCTACCTCCCGCATTTATCTGAATTTGGCGGGCAAAATCCAAGTTGCCCAATTAAAATTTTATACTGAAAAGATGGCTTTGTAAAGCTAAAAAGGGCACCGCGTCAATCTCTGCCGCGGTGCCCGTGTAATCAACTACTCGTATTCAATTATTCGTAGTGCTTTTTATGCTTGCCGGAAGTATGCTCTTCCTCTCCGTTCTCAGCGGTAAGGTTAACCTTCTGCTGAACCTTTCTCTTTTTCAAAGGATGTTTTGGATTCTTATCCATAATTAATCGCTTCTTTTCTATATATTATAGTAGTGCAATCTTATTCAATGCAATTTAGCCTTCAATTGAAATATATCTGTTGGCCTCAACTGCCTTGTTATCCTTCTTAGGAACCACAAGTCTTAAAATACCATCCTCGTATTTAGCCTTGATGTCGTCCTGAGTTACGCCCTCGCCTACATAGAAGCTACGGCTCATTGAACCTGCATAACGCTCTCTTCTGATATATTTACCTTTCTTATCCTTCTCATCCTTGTCAAGTCCCTTGGCGGCACTGATTGTAAGATAACCATTCTCAAGCTTTGCATTAATCTCATCCTTCTTAAATCCAGGGAGGTCAATGTCTACCTCGTAGCCTGCATCAGTCTCCTTCACATCTGTCTTCATCACATGTCCTGCATGCTTACCATACAGAGCCTTGTCAATCTCCGGGAATCCAAAGTCCATCCAGTCATCATTAAATAAGTTCTCTCCAAAAATACTAGGCATTAACATAAGTCATCTCTCCTTTTCATAAAAACAAACCTAATTTTCATTACCCTGTTTTCTTGGTTATTTTATTTTTAGAACCGGGATGTTTCAGGAACCTCAAGGCAGCTTCAATTCTTTTATTTACCTTTCATTGTTCCTTTCCTTTGTTCTGAACACGTTATACATCTTTTTATTAGCATTGTCAAGAGGTGAGTGCTAATAAAACTATAAAAAAAATATAAAGCCTTTATAAACAGACTTTGTGGGATTTGTTCAAATCAAAAAATTTGGGCTATTTTTTTAGACTAACGTATATAGTTCTTAGACTTTTCTACTAATCAAGGAGCTTAAATCTTCCGCGAAAAAATCTTTTTCTTTCTGAAATAAATCTTTCTTTATCTCATAAAACAACTTACTATATGTACTCTCTTCAACTGTTTTCTGCATGATAAACATAATTTTCTGTGGTTTTGAACAATAGTTCATAATTGAACTGTTTAACATAGTTGTTGGCATCGGCAGTTTTTCTTTGTCCACATCATTTGTTCCACGTATCTTTATTCTCGAATCATATCCTAATACGCCGTTTATATTCCCGGTCGCCATTTCAAAATCATTGTCACGAGTTACCAAATCCTTGCTTCCAATCTTATAGCATTTGCTATTTCTTAAATCTAACATCTGCTGCATAATAGCTACCTTCGAATACATTGTATTTGCATCTTTTCTTGGATTACAATCTTCTTTGGTAATAGTTCCATTTTTACATGCTTCATAAAAATCAATTGCACTCAATGTTTCACTTTTTATCCCTGCAAGATGCATAAAATTGTTTCTTCCGAAATGAACCTCATAGAAATCGTATGCTTCATTCTTATTACCCCTGAAAATAAACAATAAGGAAGTATCGGCATACTCTGAATATAATGCTGCACTTTTATATAATATAGATAGCAGCTCTTGGGGAGTTAATATCTTGATATTTTGTACCCTATAATTCATTAATTCTCCTTAACGTAAAAGAGAAACCTTTTCATCAAAGGTTTCTCCATAAATTTCAACTTACTGGTTTCGTTATGGTGCTTTGCCACCAAATCACAGGCTTTTCACCCGCCCGGCTTTATTATCCTCTATGCTAAAGAGTAATCGCAAAGTTTTTACGTTGCCAGTGCAACGGAAGCAAACACCTTATGCTTCGTGTCCTGTTATCAGGAAGAGAATTTCTCTTGGTAATTATATTATATACAATATGACAGAAAATATCAACAATTTTTTGATACACCAACATATTTTTACAATCATTTAAGATATCTTTTTACGCCAATTTTGACACCATTTGAAATCAAAATGACGAAACCTGATACAACTTAATAAAAATAAAAATTGTGACAAAAGCCGTAAAACAACCCACATAAGCCTTGATGACAACACATTAAACGCATTCCAACCTAACAAGAGGTGAGTACTAATAAAATTATAAAGAAATTATTAACAAATTATTATCTGTGCTTCAGTTATCCTGCACATACTTATTTTTTAATTCAAAAGGAGTTCCCTCTGCTGCAATGCTGCCCTGTCTCACTGATTATTCACTATCGCAGCGATTTCATCTCTCATATCCAGAAACACCTCCGCAATAACCGGATCAAAATCCTTCCCGCTTCCATTTTCTATGATTTCAAAGCACTTCTCTAGCGGCATTGCATCCCGATAGCATCTTTTGGCTGATACAGCATCAAACACATCTGCGACTGCCATAATTCTTGCACTTAATGGAATTTCTTTACGCATCAATCCATCCGGGTAGCCTCTTCCGTTCCATCTCTCATGGTGATACCGGGCTACCTGATAAGCAATCCTGCTGTACTCATCATCACCTATGGTCTTGAAAGTCCCCTCTATGATTTCTCCACCCTTCGCGGAATGTGTTTTCATCACCTCATACTCTTCAGCCGTTAATTTACCGGGCTTTTGAAGAATGGCATCCGGTATTGCAATCTTTCCGATATCATGCATAGGTGCCGCCATCACAAGATTTTTTATGTAATCTTCTGTCAGCTCATCACTGCATAAACCTCTTTTTTTAAGTTCTCTGGCTAACATTTCCACATAAGTTGTTGTCCGGTGTATATGACCTCCTGTGCTTCCATCTTTGTTTTCAACCAATGTCGCAAATCCCATTACCATAGAGCTTATGACTTGTATTTATGTCATATCCGGACTTAACGGATACCGTAGCAGAGGTCATGCTGCAATTCGTGATTGCACCGTCATTATTATTCATTCCGGCAAAACCTCCGATATAATTCGAAGCCAATGCCGCAGCGGTATCATCCCAGATAACATTTGTATCGCTTATATGGCACTCTGTAATGGTTCCCTCGTTAATACCGACAAGTCCTCCAAAATATGCTGCATTACTTGTTATTGTATTTCTTGTAACTCCATCATCAGTGCTTACCCCCTCAATAAAGCATCCCTTTATAATGCCCTTATTTACACCGGCAATCACACCAAAGCTGGTCTCCTCTGCCTTTGCACTGTCCACACTGTTATTTACGTTTCCGACAATTCCCAGCTCACGAATCTCGCCATGATTTTCTCCGAATAACGGTGCGGCTGCACGTTTTAGCGTAAGCTTATGATTATTACCCAGAAGTATATAACCATCATCAAATATCTCAAATAACGGCTCTGAAAGCTCATTGATTGTGATATCATTGCTAAGCGCAATACCTGTATACCTTGAATCAGACTTTATGTATTCAATAGCAAGCTCTAACTCCTTCTCACTTGATACACATATCTGATAGCCGTCAAAGCCATCCGTGGTTACAAGCGGCATCCAGTTGGCTGTCACGAAGTCTGTGTTGAAATTAAGTGTCGATACCTTGGTGTCATCGCGAAGCACTACATCATAATATCCATAAGTAATCTTAGGTATCTTCTTTGTCCAGTACGAGAATACATATCCTTCTCTTACCGGCACTGCTATCTGTGCGAGTGTTATATCTTCACTGCCCGCAGCAGGATAATAATAAATATACGTTTCCGGTGAGCCATCGTACAGTGTTGCAGAGAATACAAGCTTATCCTCACTCCATACAGCTCTGAACCTTAAATCTCCCTGAGCACTTTGCGTAACATGGACAAGTCCGTTATCGAGGATTTTAACCTCAGCCGGCATAGCTCCATCGCCTGCCCACTCCCATCTTACGAATGACATATCATCACATTTTGGTGCAGATATGTTAAAATCCAAGCCTGTGCGGTACTGTGATGGATTGTTGAGACTCTGTGCTCCATTAAGTACAAGGTCGTAGGTGATAGTATAGGTCACAGGCTCCCAGAGAAGCTTGTAGGTCACATCCTTAGCACCTATCGTAATATTATTTCCATCAATCAGCTTCTTAGAAGGGTCGCTTGCATCATACCAGCCCTTGGCTGCATAGCCCGTCCTCTTAACCTGACTAAGAACCGGTATCTGCAACGTTGCTCCATAATAGTAATCACCTGACTGTGCATAGTTGGAGGTTGTAGCTGTTCCGCCGGACAAATCATAGCCTAAATGACTCTTTATAAGTCTGTAATCATAATATATTACAGTACTTCCATCGCCGGCAATCTCCACAGTCTGTACAAGAGGCTTGATATAGCCCTCTGCCACCTGTGATGCATAATCAGCTGAAACCTCGCATGGCTCCTGAACTATCGAGCCGGCTTTAGTTGTCTTGTTCTGACTATACATAAGCGTATATGCACCGTTCGCATCCATCCTACGATATGCCACACTGTAGAATACATCCTGTGCCGCATAGTCAGCCGTGAAGGTCACATCATTAGCAGGCATAGTATCAATAAGATTCTTCCATGCTCCAGTATAGCCCGGTCTGTCAAGCCCCGGTGCAGTAATAGTCTGACCATATTTTACCTTTCCGGTTGAATAATCTGTTCCTGTTAATTCTCCCTCGCCGGCATCCCATGTAATTGTGTATTCCTCTCTCTCATACCTGTACTCACATACCGCACTTCCGTCATCAGAAACAGTCACACTCTTAGCTTCCGGTGTCTTAAAGCCTGCAAATACCTCCGGTGCAGGTGTTATAGCTGTACCTGTCTGTCCATATATAACCGCTGTCGATTCCGGTGTCTCATTGTAGCTTCCGTCAAGGTTCTGCATGTAATACTTGACAGTAACAGCACGCCTGTCTGTCGCCCTGTACTTCGCTGTCAGAGTTACATCATGCTCCGGCATATACTCCGGTATCTTATAATCCCATCCGGCAAATTCATATCCTGCCTTAGAAGGTGCAGAAGGAATATTCCCCATCAAACCAATTCCGGATAGCTGCGTCCAACTAGGATCTTCCTCGCCATTATCAAGCTTCACGGTAAATGTATGCGGAATTCTATTGTACACAACTTCAACCACCGTATAACCTTGATAAACATAATATGTTTTATTAATGCTATCATCAGCTTCATCAGGAGCAGGTTCCGTGACAATATCCACACCTATCTTCTTCTGGTTGATATCCTGTGCTGTTACGTCCCTGAACTCATAGGCCACAGCATCGGTACTCTCCTCATATTTACCAAACTTCAGAGTGTAATACTTAAAATATCCGTTTCCGCCGGAATATTCTACCTTGTGGACAACTATGTATGGTGTCATGCCTTCAGGTACATCAACTAACTCCCATTGTCCATACAATGACATTTCCAATGTGCCATAATAACTATTAGTTGTGACATCTTCAAATTCTACATCCGACAAGCTCGTTCCCGGCATATACATCTTTCCGCTGCCATCCCGCCTGGTGTTCCAGCCTGTGAATTTATAGTACTTAATGATATTTCCATTCTCATCCTTCACAGGATCAAGCAAAAACAACTCACCCATAAGCTTGTCTGTGTCGTTGTAGGAATATGTCTGTGTCGCAAAATCAGCGTTTGAAAGTCTGTAAAATACAGTATACTCGTCCTTCTCCCACACAGCAGTGTAATGGGCATCACTATGATTGATAGTTGCGTAATTATCTTTATTAAATACACCTATATCATCTCTCCAGCCGACAAGCTTCATGTGGTCGTCTGTTGTTGTGCCTACATCCGGCAGTCCATAAGTCTCACCATCTTTGACATACAGTGTCTTATAAGGCATATCATCCCTGCCATAGTCGTATGTCACCGTGAAACAATCAGCCGGCTTAATATTATAGTAGAGAGCAAATACTGTGCTTCCATCTGCCTTTATCGTTCCGGTGAGAACATTCTGTGAATTATTCCCATCAAACGCATATCCGGCAATGCCGTATAATGAAGCATTTATTACAACATCCTCATTGGTTGTCCCATATCCAATCGATTTATCATACAATACATATTTAGTCTCTGTATCCGTACCGTCACTATTCCCATCTGCTGCCTTCTCGACATAGCGCTCAACTGTATACTGGGTGTTGGTGCCATTCTCCCACTGTGCCACGAGCGTATGTGCATCCGGATTACTTATAAGCACCATATCATTTCTGATATGGTGATCATTTTCCAAACACTATTTTAGCAGTCCTACTTCTCCGCTTACACTGCTTATATGCCGTATACTGTCAGCATCAAATAAGACACAGCCGCAATGCCCCTCAAACGTCGGGAAACATAATATGACAAGCTGGGTATCTATCTCCGGACTATACTCATTCATGCTTAAAATTTCACCAAAAAGTATTGCCCTTTCATAACAGCGAAGCCACTTTGAATCCATATTCGGGAAAATACTTCCAAACCGGTTTCCTATAAGTTTATCAAGCGGCACCTTTTCAAGCCTGGCAAGTGCCTGGTTTCCATACCTGAACACCCAGTCCACAGCACGACAGTCATCATCAAATATCATTTCAATGTCCGTAAACGCAAACGGCATATTCTCATAGCTTTTATAATATTCACAGTATTCCTCAAACGAACCGGGAATTCCTTCCGTTGAAAAATTCATAATAATATTTCTTTGTCTCTGATATAATCTGTTTTCTATTTCCTCTTTTCGGCTAATCGTATATTCCACTGCCATACCATTATTAAGATTTACCATATCCGTCACATCATGTATGGCTATAACCGATACAAGATTACCTCTTCTGACCTCAATGAAAGCATCCCCGAGCATATCACAGAATTCCTTATAAGTTGTTCTAGTCTCGATGACCTCTCCGTTATCCATGTGTACATCTGCATGCTTTCTGCGCATGTGAATATAAAGTATATGGTTGACTGAAAGTGTCCTTTTCCTTCTGTTGGATACTATTGTAATTGATTTTTGTGTATGCATGGCACTCCTTCACATATTTATAGGGCAGACAGCTTAACCAAAGCCTGCTCCTGTCCCGGATTTATTAAAATTCAATCTTACAGTCCGGCTCAACCTCCCTGCAGGCCTTCAGCACCTCTGTCATTACCTTTTTATCATCCTGTCCATCCTCAAACTCAACCTCCAGCCTCTGCGTCATAAAGCTGACAGCTGCATCCATGACTCCCGGTGTGTTATTCGCAATATCCTCCATAGTATTTGCACAATTGATACAGTCTACCGAAATATTGTATGTCTTATTCATATTAGCTCTCCCTTCACCTTAAATAATGTAAGTATGGCTGTTCTTCCACACGTTCCGTATATACATATATTTTATGTATATACCCATTATACTGCTTAATTAATTTTTTTCAATAAAAATTGACCAACTTTCATTTTTTATTGATAAATTATAAAGGAGAACACACCACAGCCAGCACGTTCTCCTTCTATATTTTTTATTCTCAGGTAATTAATGAGCTTTAACCTTCGTCCAAAGGTCTGCACAGTATGACTTAATTTCTGTCTCCTGATATGCAAATACCTCATCCTTATCATATCCGACTCTTGTAACATAAGCGCTTATGCCCTTGTAAACATCCTCCTGCATAGCCTCGAATGCAGACTTAACCGGTGAAGAATACCCAACCTCCTCGGTATTTGCAAGAGCGTTTTCCTCATCAAGCATGAAGTTCATAAACTGATGGGCAAGCTCCGTGTCTGTGCAGTCCTTTGTGATAACCATGCAGTCACACCAGATGTTGGTTCCCTGCTCTGGCTCAATATATGCAAGCTTCTCGTTCTCTGACATGATATAAGCTGCATCACCTGAGTACACAACCGCAATTGACTTGTTTCCCGAAATCATATTGTCGATGACGTCATCCCCTACATAGACAGGCTCCATGGTATCTCTCTGATTACAGAGCCACTCATAAGCGGCATCAAGCTGCGAATAATCCTTTGTGTTCATTGAATATCCAAGTGCCTTGAGTGCTATCATAAATGAATCCCTCTCTGAATCGTACATATAGAGGTCACCCTTGTACTTCTCATTTAAAAGAAGGTTCCAGCCCTCCTTCGCATCCTCCTCAGACACAACCGTCTTATCATAGAGAATACCTACAGAACCCCAGAAATAAGGTACTGAGTATGTGTTTTCCGGGTCAAAGCTTCTTCCGTACAAATCCGAAATAATATTGTCCTTGTTGGTTATAAGGCTCCAATCGACCGGCTGAAGGTAATTTTCCTTGATAAGTCTTTCTATCATATAGTCCGATGGAATAAGGACATCGTACTTACTTCCGCTCATAACCTTTGTGTAGAGTGATTCATTAGAATCAAAGGTCTCGTATACTACCTTGCAGTTATACTGCTTCTCGAACTTTGATAAAAGTGTCTTGTCAATATATTCTCCGGCATTGTACACCCTGAGTGTCTTCTTTCCCGAGGAACCACACCCGCTTAAGGCAAGTGCTGCCATACATACACATAATATTAATGCTGCTATTTTCTTCTTCATTTCAATCCTCCATCCTGCCATTTTCTTGCGCTTATACATACATTATAAAAAACCTGTTTCCATAATTAAATCTTATAACCGCATTATATGTTCAGCAGTATATTCTACATTTTAATTATATTTCTTCATTCTATCCTGATTTATTTTAAATCTATTTTTTCCTGTATCAGCTTCTTATTCTTTTCAGCTGTTTTTTCCTGTCTCTTCTTCACTGCCTCCGGGACAAGGTTAACGATGAGAAGCGTAACAATGATAATTACAATAACAATCGCCGACAATGCATTGATTGTAGGGTTGGTTCTCTTTGTCATGTTATACACGACAATAGAGATATTGGCTACTCCGTTTCCGGTTACAAAGTATGAGATAACAAAGTCATCAAGCGACATTGTGAACGAAAGCAGCATGCCTGCATATATCCCGGGCTTAATCATCGGCACGATAACCTTTGTGAGTGCCTGAAACGGTGTCGCGCCCAAATCCATAGCCGCATTGGCAAGGTTAGGGTCAAGGCTTCTCACCTTCGGATAGACACTCGTTATGACATAAGGTGTACAAAAACATATATGTGCAAGAAGCATCGTCACATAACCTCTGTCAATTTTCATTGAAGAGAAAAGAATCATCAGCCCTATTGCCGTAACTATCTCCGGGTTCATAATCGGAATATTATTGACATTTATAAGCCATTCCTTGACAACCTTGCGGTTTCTTGAAAGACCGATGGCTGTTATTGTTCCAAGTATCGTTGCCACAGCTGTCGCTATAACGGCGATACTGAGTGATACTCCGACTGCACTCATAATATTCCTGTCCTCGACAAGTGCCTGATACCACTTAAGGCTGAATCCCGTGAATCTTGTAAGTGACTTTGATGAGTTGAACGAAAACACCATGGTCACGATAATAGGTATATAGAAAAATGCGAAGCAGATTGCTATATATATTATTGAGCCTAACTTTCCACGCTTCTTCAAGCTTAAGCACCTCCATTCTCATCAGGATCGATTTTTTTCATAATTCTTATCATGATAAGGATTGCCACTGCAAGTAACATTGAGATAGCACTTCCGAAATTCCAGTCGCCCACGGAAATGAACTGTTCCTCAATAAGGTTTCCTATAAGCACGTACTGTCCGCCTCCGAGAAGCTTCGGAATGACAAAGCTCGATATAGAGAGCAGGAATACCATTATGGTTCCGTTTACAACTCCCGGAATCGAAAGCTTGAAGGTTACCTTCCAGAATGCCGTGACAGGCCTGGCTCCAAGGTCATACGCCGCCTCTATAAGTGAATGATCCATCTTAGCCAGAGATGTGTGAATAGGTATAACCATAAACGGAAGCAGGTCACACACAAGACCTATTATAACCGAAAAGTCCGTGTACATCATCGTAACCGGGTCGAGTCCAAGGAACACAAGTAACGAGTTGATGATACCATTGTCCGATAGAAGGCTTATCCACGCATAGGTGCGCAGAAGCATATTAATCCATGTAGGTATTGTTACAGCAAGTATAAGTATATTCTGTGCCTTATCGCTGAACCTTGAGATAACATACGCAAGCATGTATCCGATTATAAGGCTTATTATTGTGGTGATTGCACCCAGCTTGAAGGAACGTATAAAAACATTCATATAAACCGGTTCAAAAATCTTTTTAAAATTCTCACCCGTAAACTGGATATTTACAAGACTGTTCCCCCCTGTGGTAACCGAATACAGCACAATGAGAAGCAAGGGCACAACAATCAATATGAATGACCAGATAAGATATGGTCTTACCAGATTTTTAAATTGTTTCATAATATCCTTTCCTTGGGACAGGGGTCAGACCCCGGTGTCCCAACCTCTGGGACACCGGGGTCTGACCCCTGTCCCAAATTAGTTTTCCATAGTGTACATTACATGGATGTCCTCATCCGTGAAGCTGAGTCCGACAGCCTTTCCGACCTCATGGTAATCCGTTGTATGAATCTTGTAATCACGGCGGTCAGTTCTCACGATTATCTCATAATGTACACCCTTAAACACAATAGAGGCAACCTTTCCCTTCAGCTTGCTCTTATCAGGCTCAACTATATCTATATCCTCAGGCCGGAGTACTACCTCAACCTCCTCGTTATCCTTAAAACCTTTATCAACACAAGGGAACTCTATGCCATCAAAGCATACAAGGCAATCCCTTATCATATTTCCTTCTATAATATTGGAATCTCCGATGAAATTCGCAACAAACCTGTTCTCCGGCTCATTGTAGATATCCTCCGGGGAGCCAATCTGCTGAATGATACCATTATTCATTACAACGACGGTATCAGACATTGAAAGCGCTTCCTCCTGATCATGCGTGACAAATATAAATGTGATTCCGACTTCCTTCTGAATCTTCTTAAGCTCGAACTGCATCTCTTTTCTGAGCTTTGCATCAAGAGCGCCAAGCGGCTCGTCAAGCAAAAGAACCTTCGGTTCATTCACAAGCGCACGCGCAATGGCGACGCGCTGCTGCTGTCCGCCGGAGAGGAGTGTGACATCCCTCTTTTCAAAGCCTTCAAGTCCCACAAGCTTAAGCATTCTGCTCACCTTCTGGTCTACAACAGACTTGTCAACCTTCTTAAGATTAAGACCGAATGCCACGTTGTCATGGACATTCAGGAAAGGAAAAAGTGCATATTTCTGGAAAACCGTATTAATCTCCCTCTTGTAAGGCGGAACCTTGGAAATATCGATTCCGTTAAACAGCAGTTCGCCCTTGCTTGGCTCCTCAAAGCCCGCTATTATTCTTAATATCGTAGTCTTACCGCATCCGCTTGGACCAAGAAGCGTAAGAAATTCATTCTCATATATATTCAAATCGATTCCCTTAAGTACCTGCTGGTCATCAAAGTTCTTCGTCAATCCCTTTAACTCAATTATCTTGTTGCTCATTTTTTCCTCCCATACCACTTAATAGATTAATACTGAAAATATCCTTAAAAGCTTGGTGGTGAGCTTACCCATATAATAACGGCTCCGCTCTTCGACTCTATATAATGCTTATACTTAGGCTCAAAATAGAACGATTCTCCCTTTTTCGCCTTATATCGCTTATTCCCGACAATAATGCTTATCGAACCCGACAGCACATAACCGAACTCTTCGCCCTCATGCGGATTATCCGGGTAGGTAGAACCGCCCGGTTCAAGCGTAAGCCTTATCGGCTCCATTATGTTCTTCTGTGCATTAGGGATAATCCATTCAATCACATTGTGCAGCTCGGTATCCGTCTTTTCAAAATAATCTTCCCTCTTAAATACAACACGGTCATCCTCCGTGTCATCAAAAAAGGTCTTAAGGTCCGTGCCAAGGCACTGCAGAATATCCACTAAGGTTGCAATTGATGGTGAAGTGAGGTCGCGTTCCAGCTGTGAAATGAAGCCCTTCGACAGCTCTGCCCTGTCTGCAAGCTCTTCCTGCGTAAGACCCTTCAACACTCTTAGTTCTTTTATCTTACTTCCGATCCGCACTGCCTGTCCCTCCCAGCACATAATGCAAATAATTAAACAAAAAGTTTAGCAGAGCTAAACCATCCACTATTATACATGATATAATCTGCATGTCAAGATACAACTCAAATATTTTGAGACTGCGTAGGCTGTGGCGGCTTGGGACACTGGTGTCAGACCCCTGTCCCAAGGCAAGCCTGCGGCTGATGGGACAGGGGTCTGACACCAGTGTCCCAAAAGCAAAAGGGCAGCTACAGGATAATCTCCCATATCTGCCCTTTTCATCATTCATTAAATTCGCATGTCACGAAGAATCCCCTCGGAGTCTCCTCAACATCAATCACTTTTCCCTGTCTCGCCATAAGCCTTTCGGCAAGACGATAATTGCCGGACATTGCCACAGCAGGCTCTATTGTATAATAGAAGCTGGACGGAAGCTTTCCCTCCGTGATATCAACTATCTGTCCGGCCTCCACCTGCCCCGGCCTTTCCATCTTAAACTGCATGGTACGCACCGCATGCCACCTCTTATTCTGCTACATTAAGGTTCTTTCCCTTGAGTCCGATAAAGCTTCCCTTAGGAAGTCCGCCCTCCTCATGTCCTATAAGCCACTTGTTAGTAGCTGTTATAAGTGCATCCTCACCGCCACATACCGGACATTCAGCATGCTGTGTTGTAAGCTCATAGTTCGTTCCCTTCGGAAGCACTACAGCTACCTGAAATCCCTTGTTATCAGGTCCGCATGGTGCATAGTGAAGTGTTGTGGCATACAGCTCAACAGCTGTTCCGGCAGGCACTAAGAATGCCTCCATCTTAGCTGTATCGTATGTAAAGTCGTCCTCTACATCCCAGAGATTTCCAAGAATAAGAATAGCGTCTGTTGCCGCAACATTGATTTCTGAGCTTCTGTGATACTCTGCTGCATTTAAAAGCTGGTTGTGGCCGTTGCAGTATCCAATCTGTATAGGAAGCTCACCGAAAAACTTATTCTTAATCTCCTGTGCTGCCTCAAGACTCTCAAGCTGCTCAACCGATGGCTCATATACAACACCCTCAGGAATCTCTGTCTTTTTCATCTCTTCAACCAGTGAGCTGAAATCAATGTTCTTAATAACCTTTCCATACTTTTTAAATCTCTTGTCTGCTACCGAAATGATTTCCATTTCAATGTACCTCCTCAAAATATAGTTGCTTTTATTTATATAATTTTCGCTCCGGACAGCCCCATACCATCCCGATATGAAATTATATCTCTGAAATTATCCCTGATACTTTCTGATATGCTCATCAATAAGAGCCTGATCTGCAAAATAGTTTATCTTCATTGAGTTCTTGACATCGTCAAGTGTCTTTGCGGCAACCTCTCTCGCTGCCTCGCTGCCCTTTTTCAATATCTCATATACATAGGCGATATCCTTCTCGTACTCTTTTCTTCTCGCACGGATAGGATTTAACTCTTCGTTCATAACATTTATAAGGAATTTCTTGACCTTAACATCGCCAAGACCACCGCGCATGTAGTGAGCCTTGAGCTCATCAAGGCTGGCATAATCCGGAAGGTACTCTGCGAAGTGCTCAGGCTTGCAGAAAGCATCAAGGTATGTGAATACCATATTCCCCTCAATATGTCCCGGATCCTCAACCCTGATATGTTCCGGGTCGGTGTACATGTTCTTCATAATCTTCTCTTTTACTTCTGCCTCAGACTCGGAAAGATATATACAGTTGCCAAGTGATTTGCTCATCTTTGCCTTTCCGTCGATACCCGGAAGTCTTAAGCAAGCCTTGTTATCCGGAAGAAGAATCTCCGGCTCGACAAGCGTATCGCCGTATATTCTGTTAAAGCTTCTCACAATTTCCTTGGTCTGCTCAAGCATAGGAAGCTGATCCTCGCCTACAGGAACAGTGGTTGCCTTGAATGCCGTTATATCGGCTGCCTGACTTATCGGATAAGTAAAAAATCCGACAGGAATACTCGTCTCAAAACCACGCATCTGTATCTCGGACTTCACTGTAGGATTGCGCTGAAGCCTTGATACTGTTACAAGATTGCTATAATAGAATGTCAGCTCAGTAAGCTCCGAAATCTGCGACTGTATAAATAAAGTGGATTTAGCCGGGTCAAGTCCGACTGAGAGATAATCAAGTGCAACCTCAATTATATTCTGTCTTACCTTCTCCGGATTATCAGCATTATCCGTAAGTGCCTGTGCATCGGCTATCATTATGAAAATCTTGTCATACTCACCTGAATTCTGAAGCTCCACTCTTCTTTTAAGAGAGCCCACATAATGACCTATATGAAGTCTTCCTGTAGGTCTGTCACCCGTCAAAATAATCTTTCCCATATAATCTCCTCCGTCCTGCAGGCGCATATCCATGCCGCATGCACTATACATTTTCTATAAAACACTTAGCAGGATTCGTATGTCAAAACATGCTATATACACTCACACATTAAATTGGCATGTTTTGACACACGAATCTTATTAGTAAATATATCTCTATTTCTTACATTAGTCAATGTGTTTCAGTTCAAACCTCTGAAACCTTTTCCGATAATCTCACTGCTGTTGGTTATCATAATAAATGTATCTTTTCCGTGGTTGAGCTTGATATAATTACGAAGCTCGACCGCCTGTCCTCTCTTTAATACGGTGAGAATGACATACTTCTGCTTATGTGTGAATGAGCCCTCAGCCTTGAATGTGGTCGCGCCCTTTCCCAGCTCATTGTGTATGAAAAGCACAATATCATCCGGTGAGTCCGTGATAATCGTAAAATATTTGCACAGGTTGACGTTCTCAATGGTTCCGTCAATTACAAGCGTCTTTGCCATAAGTCCAACGAACGAAAACAGACCCGTCTCGATATCAAATACCATGCAGGCCGCTATGGTGATTGCCAAATCCACAATAAAAAGAGCCATTCCTATATTGAAGCTTGTATATTTCTTAAGAATCATCGCAATTATATCCGTGCCGCCGCCTGAGGCATTCATATTAAACATGATTGCTGCGCTGACCGCCGGAAGAACTATAGCAAATATAAGCTCAAGCACAGGCTGGTTGGTGAGCGGACCATCCATCGGAAAAAGCTTCTCACACAGACTTAAGCCAACCGATGTAAGCACGCTCACATACACTGTCTTTATTCCGAAGCTCTTCCCAAGAAAGATAAATCCGATAACAAGAAGAACCATATTGATGACAAATGTAAACCACGCTGGTGAATACGGCAGAACCGCACCTAAAATGACAGATATACCAGTGACTCCCCCGAACGAAAAATTATTCGGGAACTTAAACACATACACACCAACTACCAGAACCAGCGTTGCAAGAGTAAGCATAAGATACTCAAGCACAGCCTGTCCTATTTTACTTTTTACTTCCATAATCTTTATTCCTATTCTTATTTTTCCATCAAAAATAATTTCGTTGTTTTGACAGTTGTATTATTATAACATATATACATTTTATTTTCTACAATTTGTTGAAATTCTGTCACACTTCCGGCTGGCATAATACATCTATTCAATATGCGCCCATAAATAGCATGATGTTAGGGTCAAAACATGCTCTATAAACTTAGCGTGTATAACGTATTATATTTATGCATATCACGACTTTGGGGAGAAGCTTAGATGTTCTTAGAACATCTTGCTTCGGACAATGGAGCTGATATGTATAAATATAATACGTTATACACTTGTCATTAAATTGGCATGTTTTTTCCCCAACATCATAGCATTTAGGTATTGCCACACACACTTTATTGTGTTAATGTAATAGAAAATATTAATTTTTTATAAATTTAACAGGAGGATTTATTATGTTTTGTCCAAATTGTGGAACACAACTTGAAGATGGCGCATTATTCTGCGGCAGCTGCGGAGCCAAAATAGCCGCTCCAGCTCAGACTGCTGCCACTTCATCCGCTGCTTCTGCCCCTGCTGCACCGGGCAGACCGCTCGTATCCTTTAAAATCGGAAATATGGATTTTTCAATTGTAAAGGAGAACATTTACTTTTCAGGGCTTATAGCCGCTGTAGTTGCATTTATCGCTCTTTTCTTACCTTATCTTACATGTAAGGTAGATTTTTTGGGTGAGAAGGCAAAGCAGTCCGTTAATTTCTTTTCCGGAACAACAAGCAATGCCGTATTTATCACCCTTGTGCTTCTCGTATACATAGCAGCCAATTTATTCGGCAAGAAGCTTTTTGCAAGAATTACATCTTATGTCGCTCTGGCATTCTTTATTATAACATTAATAGGTATCAAGAGTGATATTTCAGATGTGCTTGGCGGTTTTGAATATTTTTCGGATGCGATAAAGGTATATCCTAGCATCGGTTTTTATATTGAGCTTATCGCAATGATAGTAATGTCATTCGGCTCACTTATAAAGTCCAAACTCCTTCCGCTGATAATAAAGAAATAACTAAAAGCGTGACGCCAATCCGGTTTCGGCAGAAGCCCTCAAATCCGGAAATATGATTATAGAATTTAATTTATTGAAAAATAAATCTGCCAATTAAAGATAAGACCTTGAATGAATACAGTTATTTGCTGCATTTCATTCAAGGTCTTATTTGCTGCCGCGTCACCCTAAGAGGCATTCCCGAAGGTTATTTTATTCCTACCTCGTCACCTCTGCCGCAAGCTGTAGGTCATAGAGCTTTCTGTACACGCCATTCTGTGCAAGAAGCTCCTGATGATTTCCTGATTCAACGATTCTTCCCTTATCCATGACCATAATCTTATCGGCATGCTGGATGGTTGAGAGCCTGTGAGCTACCATGATGGTGGTTCTTCCGGTCATCAGCTTCTCCATAGCCTCCGTTATAAGACTCTCTGTCTCTGTGTCAATGTTGGCTGTAGCCTCATCAAGCACAAGAATCGAAGGCTTGTATGCAAGTGTTCTTGCAAAGGATATGAGCTGCCTCTGTCCTGCCGAGAGCGTTGAACCTCTCTCCGTAACCGGCTCATCATAGCCGCCCGGCATTTTGCTTATAAAGCTGTCTGCATTGACATATTTTGCCGCAGCCTTAATCTCATCAAGAGTTATATTCTCATTTCTGAGTGAAATATTGCTCTTTATGTCACCGGTAAACAGGAACACATCCTGCTGTACCTGTCCTATCGCACCGCGCAGCACATCAGTGTCAATGTCCTTGATGTTGACGCCGTCAATAAGAATCTCGCCCTTCTGTATATCAAAATAACGTCCTATAAGATTGAGAATTGAGCTCTTTCCGGCACCGGTTGCACCGACAAAAGCTACTTTTTCGCCCGGATTGATCGTAAAGCTTACATCCTTCAATATATACTCGTCCTTCTCATAAGCAAACCATACATTCTTAAACTCAATTTTTCCGTCAACCTTGACATCGACAGGGTGTGACGGATTGACAATTTCAGGCTTCACATCAAGAATCTGGAACATCTTCTCAGCCGAAGCAAGTGATGACTGGAGTGTTCCGAACTGCTCTGCAAGCTCCTGAATCGGATCGAAGAAGGAGCTTATATAGTTTATGAAAATATAAAGCGTACCTATTGAGATTGCACCTCCGAGCACAAGGCTTCCTCCGCGTCCGATGATTATGACAAGTGCCACAATCGACAGGAAGTAGATGACAGGTCTGAAAATGGCAAATATCATTACCTCCCTGAAGCCTGCCTTGAAAAGTCCCATGCTCTTCTCCTCGAACTGGTCATATTTTTCCTTCTCCCGCGTGAATATCTGGATAAGCTTCATGCCCGATATATTTTCCGAGAGGAATGTATTTATATCCGTAATCTTATTTCTTGTTATTCTGTACGCCTGCCTCGACAAATGTCTGAACACGAATGTGAGCACCCCTATTACCGGCAGGAGTAAAAATGAATATCCAGCAAGCTTTACATTGATTGAGAGCATGACCACCGCATAGCCGATAATCTTTACAATATTCTTAAAAAGTCTTACAAGCACACCTGAGAACATCTCATTGACCGCCTCAGTATCGTTGGTCACCCTGGTGACAAGCTTGCCGACCGGCTGTGTGTTGAAAAAGCTGAGTGAGAGACTGTGGATATGTGAAAACAATTCCTCCCTCATCTTATAGATTATATCCTGTCCAAGCTTCTGCAACAGATATGTCTGCAATGCATTCAGCACAAATCCGGCAAGCAGTGCCCCAAGATACAGGAGCGCGGCGTGGCATATCCCGGTAAAATCAAAATGTCTCAATTCCTTCAGCTCATCCCTTGAAAGGCACTGCGCGCCGTCGACATAGCCCGAAAGCACCTCCGGTCCTGCCTCCTTTAAAGTCAAACATTCGTCCGTTGTTATGTTCTCCGCCATGTAGTAGCGGTCATTGTACAGAAACATCTGGTAGAATGGTCCATCATAGGAAGCTGCGTCATAATTTTTGCTGATATATACATCGCCGTAGCGTATAGCTCCTGCCGCCTCCTCATCGACGATGGCATAAGGATTATAGTAACCGTTTATATAGTAGTCTATGGCGTTACCGATTATGATAGGCTTGTAAAGCTCAACCACTGTTATGAGAAGCACCATGACGGACACGATAACCATTGTAAGCACATGTGGCTTAAGATATTTTAAAAGTCTTTTCATTATTCAGCCACCTCCCCGCTCGTCTGTCCTTTTGCCGCTTCAAGCTGCTGCTTGTCGAACATGCTCTTATAGATTCCGTTTTTCGCCATGAGTTCATTATGATTTCCTATCTCGGCAGCCTTTCCGTCATCAAGCACCATAATCACATCCGCATTCTGAATTGTAGAAATTCTGTGTGCGATGATTATGGTTGTCCTTCCCTTTCTGTTCTCCTTCAGATTGTTGAGGATATGCTCCTCTGTGTCGGTATCGACAGCCGAAAGCGCATCGTCAAGGATGAGTATAGGCGCATCCTTCATCAGTGCCCTCGCAATTGAACTTCGCTGCTTCTGTCCGCCGGAGAGGGTCACTCCTCTCTCTCCGACTATCGTCTCATAGCCATCCGGGAAAGCCACAATATTGTCATGTATGCACGCCGCCTTGGTTGCCTTTATAACCTCGCCCATGTCATCGCCGTCCGCACCGAAGGCGATATTGTTTCTAAGGCTGTCTGAGAACAGGAAATTATCCTGTGGAACATACGCGATATTGGCTCTCAGTACATTTAACGGAATCTTATTTATGTCTCTTCCGTCTATAAGTATCATTCCAGGCTTCGTGTTGTACAGATGCAGCAGGAGGTTTACCAGCGTACTCTTTCCGTTACCTGTTCTTCCGATTACAGCAAGAGTTGTACCTGCCGGCACATCAAGGCACACATCATTGAGTGTCGGCTCAGTATGCCCATTGTGTATAAATGTAAGGTGGTTAAAGGTTATGTGTCCTTCAATCCTCTCGACCTTGTCCGCCTCCGGAGCATCAAATATCTCCGGCTTTTCATCTAAGACCTCCTTCACACGCTTGGCCGAGGCAAGTCCCTGTGATATTGAGGTAATGCTCTCGCCAGCTGCAAGCATAGGCCATACAAGCATAGTCACATACTGGTTGAACGCGACAAAGCGTCCAAGTGTTATATCTCCCACAAGTGCAAGATAACCACCGTAGAGAAGGGTTATAAGGCTGCTCACACCAATGATGACATCAAGAAGCGGCATAACCACCGCCTGAAGCTTTGCGACGCTCATATTCTTATCTCTTGTGCTGTCATTATACTTTAAAAATGCCTTAAGCTCCGCTCTCTCCTGAACAAATGCCTTTATAACACGAACCCCCGAAAAGCTCTCCTGGACCATATCGGTCAGATCCGACAGAGCCTCCTGCTTCTCCTTGAAGCGCTTTTCCATAATGGCACCATAGTAGAACTCACCTGCAAAAATGAATATCATAGGTATAATTGCAAGCAGCGTGAGCTTCAAATCGACATAAAATATCATCTGGCATATAACCATAACAGCCATTACCGTAGCATCAAACGCTGATATGACAGCCATACCTATAGCCATACGGATGGAGTTGAGGTCATTGATAAACCTTGACATCAGGTCTCCTGTCTTGTGCTCGTTATAGTACTCAACCGACATCTGCTCAAGATGCATGAACATATCGTTTCTTATCTCATACTGAATTTTTCTCGCCGCACCGAACAGGAAAAATCTCCACAAGAAACGTCCGACAGCTATAAGTGCTCCGGCAATCAGTATTGCCGCAATAATCTTTAACAGCCCATTAAAGCTGAGTGTATGTGCAGTGAGTCCATCGGTTGCTTCTCCCGTAAACTTAGGCACATATATATTCAAAAAATCCACCACAAACAATGTAGCTATACCACCAATATACCGCCACTTATGCCGCGATATATATTTCCATAAAAACTTAAATTCCTGCATACGCTTCCTTTCTTTGCTTTGGTTGGGACATGGGTCTGACACCGGTGTCCCAATCCTGGGACGCCGGTGTCAGACCCATGTCCCGGCCATCCGCAACGCTCAAATAAGAGGAGTCCCGCAATCCGGAACTCCTCTTATTTCTATTTGTTACGAACCTAATTAATCTAGGCACATAAATTAGTCACCATTTAAAGAATCTGCCCATTGAGCACAATTACATAATCTCGTAAATCCAGCCCTTAGGTGCTTCAATACGACCCATCTGGATACCTGTAAGTGTGTCATACAGCTTCTTTGTCACAGGACCCATATCGCTCATGCCGCTTGGAAGGCAGATTTCCGTACCATGGTCAACAATCTTACCTACAGGTGAGATAACTGCTGCTGTTCCACAAAGCCCACACTCTGCCATATCCTTAAGCTCTGCCTTTGCAACAGGTCTTTCCTCAACCTCAAGTCCAAGATAATCCTTGGCAACTGTGAGAAGTGAACGTCTTGTGATTGACGGAAGGATGCTTCCGGACTTAGGTGTTACAACCTTGCCATCCTTGGTTACAAAGATGAAGTTAGCACCACCTGTCTCCTCAACGTATGTTCTTGTAGCCGGATCAAGGTACATATTCTCATCATAGCCATGCTCATGTGCATCTACAATGTTGAAAAGGCTCATTGCGTAGTTAAGACCCGCCTTGATATCACCTGTTCCGTGAGGAGCTGCTCTATCCACATCAGATACTCTGATTGTGAGTGGCTTGGCACCGCCCTTGAAGTAAGGACCAACAGGTGTTGTGAATATTCTGAACTGATACTCTGTGGCAGGCTTTACACCGATTACAGGGTTGCTTCCGAACATATATGGTCTGATATAAAGTGTAGCACCGCTTCCGTAAGGTGGAACATAAGCTGCATTGGCTTCAACTGTCTTTAATACAGCGTCAACGAACTTCTCCTTAGGGAAAACAGGCATCATGAGCTTCTTACATGAATTCTCCATTCTCTCACCGTTAAGATCCGGACGGAATGTAACAATCCTGCCCTGCTCAGTTGTGTATGCCTTGAGTCCCTCAAAGCATGTCTGTGCATACTGGAGAACGCCTGCACACTCACTGATTACTACCTTATCATCCTCTGTAAGCACACCATCATCCCATGCACCTTCCTTATAATTAGAGACAAATCTCTTATCGGTCTTGATATAACCGAAGCCGATATTTGCCCAGTCGATATTCTTCTTTTCCATATAACAAATCCTCCTTGTTTTTGCGAAGCAAAAATCCGGGCTCATGCGAGGAAAGGATTCTGCCTCCTTGTTTTTGCGAAGCAAAAATTCTGCCACATATTAAACGCTGTGCTTATGTGCGTGCATGTAGTGAATTTTTCTCCTTGTTTTTTAAGGAAAACGCGTGCCCTGCGGCAGAGGATTTTCCCAGTGATAAAACAATTGCCGCAGCGCGGCTATGTTTAAATAATACCCCCATGTTTCTACTGCGTCAAGATACATCATTAACTTTTTAGCGTATAAAGTATACTTATTTTAATGTATTGCAACCCAATCCATGTTAAAAAACATCAATTTTTTATTTTGGGACACTGGTGTCAGACCCCTGTCCCAGATTGTGTGGGACAGGGGTCTGACACCAGTGTCCCAAGCATACTTTACACTATGATGTCCGCAGTCTCGAATCTGATTACCTTATCAAGCTCCTCCAGCGGCATTTCAACCTGATAGCCAAGCTTTCCCGCACTGAAAAATATTGTGTCATAGTCATAGGCTGTCTTTTTGCCCTCGCTCTGTGCCTCCTGCGACGGAACATGGAATACTGTCCTGAAAAATTTCTTCATGCCAATCGGTGAACAGCCGCCGTGGATATAGCCTGTGAGCGGCAATAAATCCTTAGACTTTAACATCTCAATCGACTTCTCACCGACAGCCTTTGCCGCCTTCTTTAAATCAAGCTCCTCAGCAACAGGAATGACGAAAACATAATGGTTTCCTGTCTTTCCCGTTGTCACAAGCGTCTTAAACACCCGCTCTTCATCCTGTCTGAGCACAGCTGCAACCTCAACTCCGCTTACTGCCTGCTCCGGGTCATAGCTGTGCGGTGTGTACTTTACCTTCTTCTGGTCAAGTATGCGCATTACATTTGTCTTTTCTTCTTCCTTTTTCATAACAAGCCCTCGTTTTTTTCACACTATTGTGCATTTTTCTGAAGCTTCTTAACCCAGTCGAAGTAGTCGCTCTCCGTTATCATCACATCGCCAATCACCTCAAGCGAAGGGATTCTCTCCTTCAAATATGCAAGGAACGGATCGCCGTACTTCTCATCGGCCTCAATTATGGTGTTGCCATTTTTATTTACAAGACCTATATACTGATACTTTATTAACCTGTTGTTCGGATTGACTCTCTGCGTGTAGCATGCGCCTATGATGTCCTGTATCGGATGCACATTAACGTACGCCATCGAACCCTCAACTATATAATCGTCTGTGATAATAACAGGAACCGGCTTCGTCTTTTTTCCCTTAAGTATCAGAAAGCTTGCGTTTCCGGCTTTTACCTGATTGTCAAAATCACGAACCACGCTCTCAGGCAGGCTGCTTCCCTTGGCGGCCTCCTTCACCCAGTCATCAGCCGTCCTGTTTGCCCTCTTTATTCCCATGCGGATAAACAATGTTGAGGCAGCAAACCATAAAGCACCCAGCACTCCAAGCACAACAGTTATCGCGGAGACCTCATGCGTGCCATCCATGATAAGGTCCATATCAATCCTAAAGCCCCAGCCCGGAATGTTGCACAGCACACCCACAGCCAAAAACGCTATTATGTAGCCGACCATCGCGCCCTTCTTCTTGGAGGTCTTCGCAAGATATGCAAAATAACCCTCGCCGAAAACATTCCGTCTCTCATCGTCTGTCATACTCTGGCAGAATATTTTTCCCTCTTTACCTTCCATTTTTCTTCTCCTTTTAAATTATTGCAGCTATTCTCTTTTTCCGAACAGTTGCAATTTATTTGGCTTGAAACCATGTACATTATTATACTTACATATCTGTCCTCTGGCAAGTGTCATTCCCGCAAAAAACAAGCCCCGGCAAACTCTCTCTTAATCTCAAGAAAGACCCTCATATCCTCCATGATATGATAGAGCATAGCCCGGTTCTCGAACTCCTCCCTGCTCCTTGGAAGCTCCTGAACCGAATAGCTCTCCCGAAGTCCCGCAAGCTGCTCTAAAAGCTCCTTCACATCATTCTCCTCCGCGAACTCGTCCGCCACCTTCATAACGAAATCCGCCAGCGCACTTACCTGCTGTGGCGTTGTTGTGAGGCGCACAATGTCCGAATACACTCTCTTTAGAATAATGCACTGTCTTGAACGCATCTGCATGTACTCATAATAGTAATCATTCTCACCAAGAAAATGATTGTTCATATAGTATAGCGCTTGTTTTTTAAGATTTGCAAGCATGTTGTCTAATTCATCAAAGCACTCACCTGTATAATCCGACTTGTTCTCACGCTCCATATACAATGACATTCTCTTCAAGATATGTACCATCTTGTCATCAACCGTCCTCTGATATGCCACAAGCTTCGCTCTGCTGTCGGGCATGAACAGATTAAGCAAAATTCCGACACCGACACCAATCACAAGGATAAGAAATTCATTAAGTATCATCTGCCATGAACAGCTTCCCGCTGAAATATAGTGGGTGCACAACACCGCTACCGGAGCTATAGCCTCCTTCATATCCAGTACAATACAGAATGTAAGATACGGAATCAGCACAATTCCGAACGCCCACACATGATACCCCGCAAGCGGAAATATCGCAGCAGACAGAATCGTCATAATGACAAAAATCACAAGCCTCTTCGCCGCAATCCGCACCGTCTCCTTCTTGGTATCCTGTATGGTGAGAAGTGTTATAATTCCCGCCGCATAAGCAAAATCAAGCCCCAGTATAACCGCAAGTAAAACCGCAGCTACGGAGCCTGTTACATACTTTATCAGCTTAATAATCTCTTCTTTCTCCATAAAAATATGCCTGCTTCCTCATTTATATGGGACAGGGGTCAGACCCCGTGTCCCAGACTTGGGACATGGGGTCTGACCCCTGTCCCAATAAGCCCTTTCCAGCCCTCAATCACCTGCTCCATCAAAAGCATATCAATATGCCTGCAGAGTTGTACCTGCTCTGCGCCACTCTTAAAAGCCGCATCCATGTAGGCTCTCTGAAGTTTTTTTATGTTCTCTGCCATGGCTTTCTCGCCTAACAGCTCCATCATCGCCACCGAATCTAATAAAACCGGACGGAACAATGTGTCCCTTGTCCGCTCCACACTCTCATGCGGTTGAAAATCAGCGCAGAACCGGACAATATCGCCATGCAGCTCATCAAGACATGAAATCGAAGCCTCCATAAACGGAACCGGACTGTCCGCATTACCGCTGTACTCCTTAAGTGAAGCAACCATTACCTTATCGTCAAGCCGCTGCAGCAATTCATCTTTGGTAAGCTCCAGTCTGTCGGGTTCGTCCGATTTCTCATGCTTATTATTTATGAACACCAATGTATTGTCGGCAGTGTTCACACCCTTATACACAACTGCATGCTTGTGTCTTTCGTCAATTCTTATACCGAGCATTGCGCAGTCCATCTCATTTAAGATAACTATGACATCCTGCCTGTCAACGTAATTTTCAACCAGCTCATAACCATTTTTCTTAAGAAAAATATCAAAGTACTTCTTTTCCTGCAGCATTGAACCTGCCATATAGCCGCCGTCACACTTCGCCACTATATACGGAAGCTCCATCCCCAATGCAACCTCATAATCCTGAAAGTCAAGTCCCTTGCTCTCAAGCATATTGGCGACACCGGCAAATGAGCAGGATGAATTGAAGGTCATATATTTCATCTCAAATTTCCCCCTGTTTTAACTATTTAAAATGTATTTGGGTTCAACATCTGTAAGCCGGACTTACCAGTTTTCTCCCGCTTCATTTGCCTTATTCATCAGCGTATTTTCAAGCACGGAAAAAGCCGGTATGAAGCTGTCCCTTATAAGAAGAAGCAGTTCATCTGCCTCATCTTCATTGTATATATGAACGGATGTATTGCACTTTTTCAACATTGACAGCCACACGGCTGAATCATCCAGAAAGCCCATTTTATATCCGAGCTGCAGTATCTCGCGGGGCGAACCTGTCTCTGCCTCCATCGCTCCATGAAGCTTTAATATCTCCTGCAACGCCTTCCACGCAAGCTCGAATGTCAAATTAAACTGTCCGATTATGCCTGTCCTGTATATTTCATTTTCATCTGCAAATTCAAAATCCGCTTTTCTCAAGACAGCAAGGCAATTGGAAAAATTATCAAGCTTTTTCATATATGACAACACCATCCCTCTCAATCTCTTTTTTCAATTCTTCCGATATCCCTGAATCCATATCAATCACATCAAACATCAATAGCGAATGTACGTTTTCCTTGATGTCCCAATAAAATTCATCAAAATCCCCACCATACACGGCAATATCCACATCGCTTCTCTCAGTATTGCTCCCTCTTGCCCTCGAACCAAACAGCACAACCTTCGTAACCGAATGTTTTCCGGCAAACATAACAATCTCCCGCTCAACTCTTTCAGGAAGATTATATTTCATTGTACATCCTCCTCTAAATCCAGTAGTCCGGACAATGTCCTCTGTACGCTCTGCAGCAATCAAAAATATCCGCAAGCCACTTCGTTTCCTGCACATATATAAACGATAATTCGCAAATTTTATAAATTAAATTTCCGTCACCACATCGTCTATCCTGCGCTTAGGCACAACATAGTTGCGGTTCCCATCAAGGTAATATTTCACATCGTCATTTTTCATGTCCTCAATGCTGCTTGCATGCGACGGATATCCGAATGCGATAACCGTGTGAAGCACCTGATTCTGTGTAAGCCCGAACATCCGTGAAAGCTCAGGCTTATTGCATGCGCCTATAATGCAGCTTCCAACTCCATGCGCCCATGCCGCAATTCTCATGTTCGCGATGGCAAGCCCTGCATCCGTGTCACAATTCTTGTTAATGTCCGTATTTTCCACAACTCCGATGAACAGTACAGGCTCCTCACCCTTTTTTGGCTGTCCCTGCTCAGGTGGAAGATAGCCCGCCCACTTGGTGAGCGCAAAGACCTCTTCAACCTTCTTCTGCGATTTCACAACAACATAGCTGAGCGGCTGCCTGTTAGCCGCACTCGCCGCGTTGCGCGCTGCCTCCAACACCTCCGCGATTATCTCATCAGCTACTGCTGTCTGCTTGAAACGGCGGTAGGTTCTGTTCGTTCTTATTAAATCCATAAGCTCCATGAAATTATCCTCCATTTAAACCAGTAAGGATGGGTAGAAATCATTATTCAACGATAATTTTTCGCCCCATCCAAACAATATTTATATACTGTTTATAATTCTATCACACATGTTAGCACAATGTATCATCCTTAGCAATACAGTATTTCAACCGGCGCGCTCAGATTTCACTCCCATTTCACCACCACAATGTCTTTATCCAGCCTGTCATACGGCATATACTCGTCACAATATGCCATTATAATGCCTCAACGGCTCTCCTATATTCATCCATAAAAAACCGGACATATTTTTCAGCGCTCCTGTAATAAATTCCATACTCTATATTCTTTGTATCCGCAATCATTTTGTTAAAAAATGTGCAGAATATCATTTCCATATCCTGTGGCTCACTAACCCAATTCATTTTCAAGAAGCCTTGCCGCATCCCTTACGCAGTCAATGCACTCCCTCTTTACGACTCCATCCGCAATTCCCTTTAGCTCCTTGCAGATTACGGTGCCGTTCTGCTCCTTGAAGGAGGTGATTATGTTTCTCGCACTCTTCATCGTTTTCTGTGGGTTCTTATTGATTGCCCCAAGCACGTTGACTGCTCCGATAATCGCACCGCAGGTCGCCTCCATGCTGACACCTATTCCGACCGCAAAGCCCTGATTCAGATTCTTCATAGTCACCTCATCAATGCCTGCAAGGTCGCAGTATGTACATGCCACCGCCTGTGCGCAGTTAAAACCACACTGCTTTTTCTTCGCTGCCTCTTCAACTCTTGTTTCCATGCTGTATTCTCCTGTCAATTAACTTCCATATATATGGTATTTCTCTCCGGCACAGCCCCGCTCTTCTTAAATAAATCGCGTATCGTGACAAACTCATAGCCCTGCTTTTTAAGCTCCGGAATAATAGTCTTTATCGCCTCAACCGTCTGCACATTCCCCTGCATATCGTGCAGGAGAATAATGAAGCCCGGCTTAGCCTGCGCAAGGATTCTCTGTACCCTCTCCACTGCCGACACCTCAGGGAGCCAGTCCTCACAGCCGTAGCCGCAGATAAAGGTGAGGTCGATTAGATCATACATCTTTTTATCGTGGTCAATGTACGGCGGTCTGAAAAACTGCGGCTTGTCGCCTGTAAGCTTCTCGATAACATCCGATGTATAGCTTATCTCGTCAAGGATTTCCTGTTCCGATAAAGTGGTCATCGCGCTATGTGTGCGTGAATGGTTTTCGATTGAACAGCCCATGTCATGCGCGCGCTTAACAAGCGGTGCCGTACTGTCGGTAACATTGTTTCCTATCAGGAAAAAGCTTGCCACCACGCCGTTCTCCTTAAGCACATCAAGTACCTTGTCGGTAATGCCCTCCGTCGGTCCATCATCAAAAGTCAATGCAACTAATTTTTTCTGCTCCATACTGTGTTCTCCTTTATATTTCGATATAAAAATGACTGTACCGGCAATCTACAGCTACAGTCCCTCTATCACTTGCTCCTCTTACTCATCTTTTTAAGATAGCTGTTCTTTAACTCATTCTCACCCTTAAGTCTCTCTATCTCAGCCTTCAGGTGCAGGACATACTCGCGGGTCAGCTTCACGCCTCCGCGCACTTCGATATCCTCATGCTTTTCCATCTCGTCAAGCCACTGGTTTAACGATTTTTCCCTTATTTCGTTGTAGGTATTATCATCCTTTATAAACATAGCCTTCTCCAATGATATTGAAGTGAAAACATTCTCCAATTCCAATATATTTTATAACCCCAGACCAAGCCGCAAAGAAATTATCAGAACGCCTTTCTGAGTATCCCCACTCCAAGCGGATAAGGTCCCGTATGCACCGCTATCGTCGCGCCAATCTGGAATATGTCTATGTCATTTCTTCCTGTATCCGCCTGAACCATATCCCTGAACTGAACCGCTTCCTTCTCATCATAGCCATAGCCTACGACGATAACATAGTCATCTATGTTCTCCCCTGTCTCCGCAAAATACTTATGCATAAGGTCTATAACCTTGACCATGGACTTCTTTCTTCCGTGTGCTATTCCGCCGGAGTAGATTTCTCCGTCCTTTAATATAATCATCGGCTTAAGCCCCAGTGTTCCGGCAATTATCCCGGCAGTCTTTCCCGCTCTTCCGCCATGCACAAGATAGTCCATTGAGCCGACTGTGAATAATATTCTTGAGTGAGGTATCATCTCGTTAAGCCTCTTAACCGTATCTGAAAGGCTCCAGCCTGCGTCACGCATTCTCGCCGCCTCAAGTGTGAATATTCCCTGAAGCACTGTGTCAACCTGCGTATCCATAACCTCAATGACCGCATCCGGATAATCCTCAAGTATCATGTTCCTGGCATTCATCGCAGAGTTATATGAGCCTGAGAACTTGGTTGTTATGCACAGGCACAGTATCTCCTCGCCGTTTTTTACATACGGCATAAATGCCTTCACATAGTCATCAACCGATGGCATTGATGACTTAGGGTACACACCCTTGTCCTTAACCATTCTCTCATAAAAATCGCGGATTCCTATATCTGCTATCTCCCTGTCATACTGCTTCTCATCAAAGGAAACATAGAAAGGAACCACATCTATATCATACTTTTTTGCGCGCTCTGTGCCAAGGTCGCAGGAGCCATCTGAAATTATACGAAACATAATTTACCTCATCTTTTCTATTAATAATTTTTATTGCCGAAGCTTATATTGCCGCACAGGCTTCCCCCGCTTCTAAATCCAGCCGGTCTGCCCTGGTCTTATTTCAAAAAATCAATAACCAGCTCAGCAAAATATCACATCTGCTTTCTTACAACGGCATATTCATCGTTCATGGAAAAATACGCACACCTGTCATTAGTGCCCTGAAGGAACTTCACAAGGTCATCCTCGTCAAGGTCCATATCGCATACATAGCACTCGGACTCTTCATCATATACATAATAACTGCACATCTCGCAATTAGTAGCTGCCATTATTGTACCTCCCATCTTTCCGCCTGCTCTGCGGCATTCTCAAGACCCTTCAATGACATCCCGTATGAAAGGACTGTAAGAACCCCCAGCAATACCAGCCTGTAAGCTTCATCCGAATGCAAGCCTCTGTTTCGCATAGCTGCGTCCGCGAGCAGCACTGAATGGACTATAAGCTCCTGCTTTATATCAAGCTTATCCTGCTCTTCTCCAAGAATAAGGCTGATGTCATAATCATCCGTATTGCCGCACCGTGCCTGACACACCGCACAGCCCGGGGAAATGTTGTACTTTTCCTTGTGCAGCCTCTCAAGCCACTCCTCAGCCTGCGCCTTGTCACAGCCCTCATTGAACGCTAAAAGAGCGTCACATATAAGCTTAATCGTGTCATCCGTGTACGGATTGTTTCCACAGGTCTTTGCAAGCCCGACTATGGCACCAAGCAGCTCCCTGTCATGCAGGCTCATCTTACTTATATATCCTTTGTGGACATCATTTCTATTCATAAAAAATAAATCCTCATTTCCAACACCGGTTTTATTTTATCCATAAACTAGTATTTATAACTACATTGTAGCACATTTATCTCCATGTCACAACTAAAACAGAACCTTTTTACTTTTATTTAAAAATTCAATTCGTGGGCAACGCGTGCCAGTTAGTATTTAAGTGTATATCGTATTATTTTATGCATATCAGCTCCGTTGTACAAAGCAAGATGTCCTAAGAACTCTGATAATGGTATTCTTTACGTTCGCACCAGAATCTGATTCCACCCAAAAAAACTGCTGTCATATCAATCCGCCAACGCAGCAGACTGTATATAACCGCAGTTTCTTTACCAATATTTTTTCTTATAGTTGCCGGGTATCAGAACATGCTATATCCCTGGCCGTGCATAGCGTATTATATCTATGCATAAATATAATACGTTATACACTCATAGATTAATTATGCATGTTCTGACACCCGGTCTATGACCCTTGCGGTAAAAAAGGATTTACTTCATTCTATCCTTAACATAGTTCATAATGTCCTCGTTGTCCTCAGGCATACGGCAGCCGACTATGTAGGTACCATCATCATCCGTTGAACGGATAATAACACCTGTGAGCTTCTCTCCCTTCAACAGCTCAAAAGCATTGATTTTTATTTCGACTTCTTTTCCTATTGCAGTCTTAAATGCTTCATCTCTGACTGCAAATGCGAATCCGCCTGCACTTATGTTCACCAGCTTACCTATTGCAGTATGTGCTGTTCCCTTAATTAAAGTCTCGCATGAATTGGTCATCGCAAGTCTCGGATACTTTCTTCTGTTCATGACCTCAGGTCTTGAGGAAAGAACAAGCATGTAATGTCCGGACGTGTTCCTGTCTGCAGCAACACACGAATCCTTCCATATATACAGTGCATTGTTAACTATAATATGTATGTTATACTTTTTATTCTTAAAGTCACCTAAGAATGAAGCCAGCTTGTCGGCTGCCGGAATATACACATTCCCCTGCTTTACCAACGTAACTGTTGTGTGATACTCTTTTCCACTCTCCTGGTCGAACAAGGTTACACTCATTCCCTCCTGAATATCCTCAACGCTCATGAACCCGCCTGCTCCAAGCTCAGATACCAGCTTACCTACAACGTTCTCTATATCTGAAACGCTCTTGGCAGTCTCATCATACTTGCTCATCATGGTTCTGGTAGTCTCTTCCGACTCCTTAACACCCTTTACAATCGTAACCATAATGTCCTGAACCTGCTTCATATTGTCAACCATGCTCTGGTTTGAAGTCTCAACATGCTTCATTGCCGAATCCACAACCTGTATCTCGTCTCCAAGCTGCTTGGAATCACTTGCAATCGTTCCAACGCTGCTATTTACAAGCTCAATAGTCTTCAAGGTCTCTGATATAAGCTTGAGTATTGTTGTTATTGATTCCGTCATTTTGTCCGATGTGCTTTCAAGAAGTCTGAGAGCCTCCATAATACTGCCGGAGGACTTCTGTGTGCCTGTACTGAGATCTCTTATCTCATCGGCAACTACCGCAAAGCCGCGGCCTGCATCCCCGGCTCTTGCAGCCTCGATTGACGCATTAAGCGCAAGCAGGTTAGTCTTTGAGGTGATTCCCTCAATAGTACTTGTCTCCTCCTTCACACGCTCAAACTGGCTATGGAAGTCACTTAAAATATTTTCGACATCTGCCGAAAGCTCTGCCATGGAGTTGGTTGCTTCAACAGCACTCTCAAGCTGTCCGGAGCTTGAAGCTGCATGCTGTGCTGACTTCTCACTTATCTCAACAATATGCTCTACAAGACCAGCTACATTCCCTACCTGTTCATTGATATCATTAGTCATGTTCATTGTAGAATCAATCTTTTCACTGAGCACGGCGTTATTCTGTGCAACATTCTCCATTCTTGAAACTACAGCACCCGCACCTTCCTTATTCTCCTCGGACAACTCACGTATTACCGTAACACCATCAACTATTGTGCTGCTCGCACCCTTTACCTGATGTACAGTCATCACCACACGATTAAGATTATCCTTCACAGAACCTAAAAGCGAACCATCAGACCTTATAAGGTGGCTGGTTGACATGATATATCCAAAATAACAAAGCATGGTTATTCCAAACTCCAGCTCATAATACAGCTTATCCTCAGGAGTTTTCATTCCGCCAAAATAACAGCTTGCAATATTGATACCCACTATCACAAGATTCATTGTCGAGAAACGCAGCAGGTACCACTTATCCTTATAAATCATGACCATGCTCGCAAGCGGAAAAATGTATGTAAATGCAAAGCCCTGCTTCGTAGTCGCCATGATATACAGGTAAACTATACCGAAGCCATACGCAAGAACATTCTTATATTGTTTTGTAGCCGCTCCCTGCAGCTTCAGCAAAATGCAGCCCGCTATAAAAGGCACCCAGCCGCAAACCAACAGCATGGCATAGTAAGCTGTGCTCCTGCGCCCCTTCGCAACTTCAACCGCATAAGCAGCTGAAAATACAACCAGCATGGCAAGCCACATTCCTCTTGCTATACGATTGGCACGCGCCTCAAATTCTTTTTCATCATGCTCCATATTCTGTCCTCCGTTTTATCATGAGTATAATGTACCCACATTCAATAATTGATTGTAACACATAATAAAAAAATTTACTATGGTTTACAAAAAAATATTACGATGTCAGGGGCAAAACATACTCTATAAACTTAGCGTGTATAACGTATTATATTTATGCATATCACCGCATCATGTGGTACTTCTCCAGTCCAAGCGAAAGGGCGATGACGACAATGTCCGTCACCGCCCTTCGCTCAAAGGTTCGCAGCTGATTTATTCAGCGTTTTCTTTCTTCTTTTTGCTGTAAACGGTGATGCCGATCACTGCACCGCTGCTGATAAACAGCAGTGCGATCCAGAGGATCATATTGCTGTTGTCACCGGTTTTCGGGCTTTCTGCACCGGTGTTCGGGTTGGTTTGCGTAGGATCGGTCGGTTTTGTTGTGGAGTCGGTAGCCGGAATCTCAACTGCCGCCTTCTTGTAGCCGCAAACCTTGCACTCCTCATGCTTGGAGCCCTTTTGGGTTGCGGTCGCTTCCTTATCAACAACCCACTTGAAGTCGTGTGCCGCCTTATCGGCCTTATCTCCGCAGGAGCACTCATGCCAGTGGTTGTCGGCATCGTACTTCCAGTCGGAGCCGTAGCTGTGAGTATGCTCACCGCCGCCGGTTGCCGGGATGGTTTCGGTTGCCATCGTATAACTGCAGACGGTGCATTCCTTATGCTTTGAGCCGCTTGTGGTAGCTGTTGCCGGGGTGTCGATGATCCATTCACCGGCGGTATGTGCCGCCTTGCTGTCCTCGATGATCACGCCGCAGCCGACAACGGTGCACTCTTTCCAGTGATCGGTATGATCGGACTTCCAGTCGGAAACGCTATGACCTGTTGCCGCAAGGATTACGCTTGTCTTGTCGGTAATTTCGGATGCACCGGTTGCATCCTCAAACCACTTGTCACAGCCGTCGCAGGTGTAATATGCCGTGTTGCCTTTCTCCGTGCAAGTAGGAGCCTTTGCGGGAACGAGGGTCAGATTGTGCGTATGCGGTACGGTCTTGTCATATCCGCAGGTGTCGCAGATGTTATCGCTGCCGTAATCGTGAGCCGCCTCGTCCTTCTTTTCGTGGCAGCGAGAGCATTCTTTCCAATGATTGTCTGTGTCCTTGCTCCAATCGCTTGCCCATGCGTGCCCGAGCTGTGTACCTGCTGCTGTAAAGGTTTCTGTTGTGCTGATCTCTCCGCAGGAGCAGCTCTTGAAATATACTGCATCGTTGGTGCAGTCGGCAGCCGACTTGAGGGTTTCCGGCTTCTGAATTTCCTGATCGTAGGTATGAGTATGGGGAATTGCCTTGTATGTTACAATAACGGTTTTGTCTGCATCCATCGTAACATTCAGGATATTGGAAAGTACGTCTGTTGCAACGCCGTTCACAGTAACAAGGTCGATTTCATAGCCGTCATCAGGGGTAAAGATAACCGTTTCGGTGGAGCCTTCGGTCAGTCCGGTTTTGCTTGCGGAAATCGTTCCGTGACCGTCGTTTACCTGTGTTGTGAGGCTATAGGTGGTGACCGGTGCGATCTTGTAGGTCGCTTTCACGCTGACTTCACTGTCAGGCATTATGAAAGTAGTGGTTTCACTGTTCGCATCTTCAAGAGTAGTGCTGCCGCTTTCTACTACCCACTTATCAAACACCTTACCGTCAGGAGCCGCATTTGCGGTCAGAGTAATGGTTGTGCCTTGCGCCGCTTTACTGATTTCGCTTCCTGCACCGATTGTCGCTTTGCCGTCCGTTACGATGATGGAATACTCTTTACTCTCCCAGATTGCATAGAAGGTAGTATCCGAGCTTACTTCATAGGTCGTGCCGGAAATAACCGAACCGTCGGCACTGGTTGACCAGCCCTTGAATTGCTTGCCTTCCGGTTCAGTAAAACCGCAGGCGGGCAGGGTGTAGCTGCCGGAAACGCCGGTGACATCTGCCATTGTGCCGCCGCCACCGTTGGCATTGAATCTGACGGTATACTCGGCAGGCGCAGGCGGCGTGACGGTGTGCTCGTAGCCGCATACATTGCAGATCGTATCCGCGTCATCGGTGTAGTCGTGTGCAGCCTTGTCCTTGATGCTCTCGTTCCTATTCGGGCAGTCATAGTCGGTGCATTCGTGCCAGTGGCTCGTGCCGTCCTTGCTCCAGTCGCTGTAGCTGTGCTCATGGTGCCGCCTGTATGTTCTGACTGTCGCCGTAGTCTCGTTTCCCGCGTTGTC
>OLGH01000091.1_pt1 | contig 116560 bp, 95 predicted proteins | sample 1604851 | NCBI WGS metagenome assembly OLGH01 (sample SAMEA3888894, study PRJEB22519) | human gut metagenome | biome: human gut; feature: human-associated habitat; material: faeces | place: Denmark | collected 2010 | reverse complement strand
TCTCGCCGTTGGTGTCGACTTTCACCCCGCCGCAGCAGTAGTGCGCCGCGGGCGTGACGGGAATCCAGTCCTTCGTGATGTCGATACCGATCGAGAGACACTTTTCGTAGATATTGGGAAAGTGGCTGCGGATCGCGTCGGCGGGTTTGTGCGTCACGTCCAGATAGACGAACTCCTGGCCGTGCAGCTGCATCTCGCGGTAGATCGAACGCGCCACCACGTCGCGCGGCGCGAGCGACTTCATCGGATGATACTTGTCCATGAACTCCTCGCCGTTTTGCAGGCGCAGGATGGCACCGAAGCCGCGCATCGCCTCCGTGATGAGAAACGACGGGCGTTCGCCCGGATTGTAGAGCGACGTGGGGTGGAACTGGATGTACTCCATGTTCTCCGTGATGGCCTTCGCCCGGTGGCACATGGCGATGCCGTCGCCGGTAGCCACCACGGGATTGGTCGTGGTCGAATAGACGTTGCCGCAACCGCCGGCAGCCACTACGGTGAACTTCGCCAGCACGGTTTCGATCGCATTCGTCGTCAGATCGAGCACATAGGCGCCGAAGCAGGTGACGCCCCGCGTGTGGCGCGTGACGAACTCGCCCAGGTGATGCTGCGTCAGCAGGTCGACGGCGTAGTGCCGTTCCAGCAGGGTGATGTTGGGATGACGCCGCACCGAAGCCACCAGCGCACGTTCGATCTCGGCGCCCGTCAGGTCCTCGTAGTGCAGGATGCGGTGCTCCGAGTGGCCCCCCTCGCGGTTCAGCTCGAACCGCCCGTCGGGCGTCTTGTCGAAGCGCGTGCCCCATGCGATCAGGTCGCGGATCAGCTCGGGAGCACGGCGCACCACCAGCTCCACGGCGGCCGGATCGCATTTTCCGGCGCCGCACACCAGCGTATCGCGGATGTGTTTTTCGAACGTGTCGGGGGCATACGTCACCGAACAGATACCGCCCTGCGCATAGTTGGTGTTGCACTCGTCCAATTCGCCTTTGGTGACGACGGTGACACGGCCGTGTTCGGCCGCTTTGAGCGCGAAGCTCAGACCCGCCGCACCGGAACCTATCACCAGAAAATCGGTTTGCATCTCAAAAGTACGATTAAGTGGCACAAAAGTAACGATTTTTCACGACACGCGGAAAAGACGGCGAGGTTTTTCCGTTCCGTCGCCCGTCTGGCCCTGTCGCGTACCGCCGCGACCGAGCAGCTGCTCGCGCTGCATCGTCGCCAGACGCAGGGCCTCCTCCTCGCCGAAACGGCCGCCGAGCACGCACAGCGCCTCGTTGCCGCCTCCCGAAACGACCAGCACCAGTTCGGCCTCGCCCGAAGGCGCGGCCGAGTAATAGCCCGCGACCTCCACGCCCGCCTCCCGTTCGCGGAACAGCCGCCTGCGCACGGGTTCGGCCGTCAGTGCGGCCAGGTCGGCGCGGAAATCGCTTTCCAGCCGCACGAAAGCCGTCGTATCGGCGGCGGGATCGAGCGTGCGCGCCAGTCCGGTCATCAGCATGATGTTGGTCATGCCGCTCACCTTGTCCAGCAGTGCCGCGGAACGCCGCAACGAATCGGGCAGCGCGGCCACGCGCAACTTCACCAGGCCGACCATCGTACTGTCGAGCCGCATGACCAGCGCACCGTCGCGGTCGGCGTATTTCCGCGCCAGCGTCTCGACCGAGGCCGACGGCTGGGCGAACGCAACGGCGCCGAACAAGAGCGCGACCGCCGTCAGGAGTACTCGTTTCATCACGGACAGAGTTGATTGTACGGTTGCAAAGGTAGCGATTTTCGGCGACTCCGCACCGTCTGCACGTCGAAAAAGGACCGCCGGCTGCAACCGCCGCGACTTTTTTGCGGGAAAAGCCCGACGGAAAGACCCGACGGTGCGGATTAAATTGTAATTTTGCAGGCGTAAACCGCCCGAACATGGAACGCCATATCGACATCAACCAATTCGACTACGACCTGCCCGACGAGCGCATCGCCAAATTCCCGCTGGCCGAACGCTCCGCCTCCAAGCTGCTCGTCTACCGCAACGGCGCGATCTCGGAGAGCCGCTTCGACCGGCTGGGCGAAGAGCTGCCCGAGGGGGCGATGCTGGTCTTCAACAATACGAAGGTCATCCGCGCACGCATCATCATGCACAAGCCTTCGGGCGCCCGCATCGAGGTCTTCTGCCTCGAACCCCACGCGCCGGCCGACTACGAACGCGCCTTCGCCGTCAAGGGGAAGTGCGCATGGAGCTGCATCGTGGGCAATCTCAAAAAGTGGAAGGAAGGAGCGCTCGTGATCGACTTCACGCTCGACGGCACCCCGCAGCAACTGCGCGCCTACCGCACGGGTACCGGCGGCCGCGAGCAGATCGTGCGGTTCGAGTGGGAGGCCGACCTCACGTTCGGAGAGCTGCTCGAACTGCTGGGACGGATTCCGATCCCGCCCTACCTGAACCGCGACAGCCAGCAGATCGACTACACGCGCTACCAGACCGTCTACTCCAAATTCGAAGGTTCGGTGGCCGCGCCGACGGCGGGACTGCACTTCACCCCCGAACTGATCGCGTCGCTCGGCGCCGCAGGCGTCGAGTTCGAAGAGGTGACGCTCCACGTCGGAGCCGGCACCTTCCTTCCCGTCAAGGACGACGACGCCTGCCGCCACGCGATGCACACCGAACATTTCGAGATCCGCCGCACGACCGTCGAACGGCTGTTGCGCCGCTGGGGCCACATCGTCGCCGTGGGCACCACCTCGGTACGCACGCTCGAATCGCTGGCGGCGCTGGCCTGGCGCATCCGGCGCGAAGGATCGCCCGACGAAATGCGCGCGGTCGGCCAATGGGAACTCTACGACGTCCCTGCCTCCTACACCGGCCGCGAAGCGCTGGAAGAACTGCTGGCCTACATGGAGCGGAACGACCTCGGCACGCTGAAAGCCTCGACGCAGATCATGATCGCACCGCTGGGCTACCGCTGGCGCATCGTGCGGGCGATCGTCACCAATTTCCACCAGCCCAAATCGACCCTGCTGCTGCTGGTTTCGGCCTACGTCGGCGAAGATTGGCACAGAATTTATGACTATGCCCTCCGGAACGATTTCCGGTTCCTGAGCTACGGCGATTCGTCCCTGCTCGTCAACGACGCGCCGTTCGCCGGCTGAATTCCCGCCCCGCGGCCCCGATTCGGCACACGCATTGCACACGACGATGCAGAGCGCACCGCCCGGCGCTCTGTCGCCGCACGAAAAGCGCGAAAAGGTCTCCCAGCCGCACAATAAACCGGCGGACGGCTCCGTTATCGAATTGATAATTAACAAATAAAACAAACGCAAAAAACAATACGACTATGCAAATTGTAGATGTACATGCACGAGAGATTCTCGACTCGCGGGGCAACCCGACCGTCGAGGTCGAAATCACGACAGCATCGGGCGCCCACGGCCGTGCGGCCGTACCCAGCGGCGCCTCGACCGGCGAACACGAAGCGCTCGAACTGCGCGACGGCGATCCCCGCCGTTACGGCGGCAAAGGGGTTCAGAAGGCCGTGGAGAACGTCAACCGGACACTAGCTCCCCTGCTCACGGGAATGAGCGTGCTCGACCAGACCGGCATCGACCGTGCCCTGCTGGCTGCCGACCACACCCCGACCAAATCGAATCTCGGCGCCAACGCCCTGCTGGGCGTATCGCTCGCTGCGGCACATGCCGCGGCCAACTACCTCGGCGTGCCGCTCTACCGCTACATCGGCGGCGTGAACGCACACGTGCTGCCCGTGCCGATGATGAACATCATCAACGGCGGTTCGCACTCCGATGCACCGATCGCTTTCCAGGAGTTCATGATCCGGCCGATCGGCGCCCGCACCTTCCCCGAAGCGGTGCGCATGGGTGCCGAGGTGTTCCACGCCCTGAAAAAGGTGCTTCACAAACGCAACCTCTCGACGGCCGTGGGCGACGAGGGCGGATTCGCGCCTGCGCTCAACGGTACGGAAGACGCCATCGAAACGATCATCGAGGCGATCCGCGCCGCCGGCTACCGCGCCGGCCGCTGCGACGAGCAGGGCGACGTCTCGATTGCCATGGACTGCGCCTCGTCGGAGTTCTACCGCGACGGTCTCTACGACTACACGACGTTCGAAGGCGAAAAGGGCGCCCGCCGCAACGCCGCCGAGCAGGTCGAGTATCTCGCCGCACTGGTGGAGAAGTACCCGATCGATTCGATCGAGGACGGGATGGCCGAAAACGACTGGGAGGGCTGGGAGATGCTCACCGCACGTCTGGGCGCCCGCTGCCAGCTGGTGGGAGACGACCTGTTCGTCACCAACGTCGAATTCCTGCGCAAGGGCATCGAGCGCCGCTGCGCCAACTCGATTCTGGTGAAGGTCAACCAGATCGGCACGCTCACCGAGACGCTCGACGCCATCGCCATGGCACAGCGCGCCGGCTACACGGCCGTCATCTCGCACCGCTCGGGCGAGACCGAGGACACGACGATCGCCGATCTGGCCGTAGCGACCAACGCCGGCCAGATCAAGACCGGTTCGATGTCGCGCACCGACCGCATGGCCAAATACAACCAGCTCCTCCGCATCGCCGAGGAGCTGGGCGACAAGGCCGTCTACGGAATCCCGAAATAAAACGTCTCGCAGCGGTTCCGCTGCTGTGAGAAGGGAAACGCCCCTTTGCAGAGAACTGCAAAGGGGCGTTTCCAATTTACCCGAAAGCATACCGCCGCACAGTACGGCTCCGCCCTATGCGATCACCAGATCGACGCCCGCCTCCTCGGCCATGGCGACCGCCTGCTCCGAAATGCGGCTGTCGGTCACAATCACGTCGATCTCTTCGAGCGAACAGATACGGCCGAAACCGCGCTGCCCGAACTTCGACGAGTCGGCCAGAATGATGATCTTCGACGCCGAGCGCATCATCACCTGCGTGAGCTTCGCCTCCTCGATCGTCGAGGTGGTGATCCCGTGTTCAAGATCGATGCCGTCGACCCCGAAGAAGAGCTTCGAGCAGCTGAAATCGCTCAGCGCCGCCTCGGCGTAACCGCCGATCGCCGACAACGACTTCTTGTGGACGCACCCGCCCAGCTGCACGACGTTGATCTCCTCGACGTCGTTGAGCAGCACCGAGGTTTTGAGGAACGTGGTCACCACGTTGAGATGCGAGCGGAACTCGCGCTTGATCGCCTCGGCGAACGCATAGATCGTCGATCCCGAAGCCATGATGATCGAATCGTTGTCGTTGAGCAGTTCGACCGCCTTCCGGGCGATGCGCTCCTTCTCCTCGCGGTTGACATTGCCCTTCACGTGGACGTCGGTATCCGCCACGTGGGGATTGGCCGAACGGGCGCTGCCGTGTACCTTGTACAACAGCCCCTTCGCTTCCAGTATCTTGACGTCCTTGCGGATCGTCACCTTCGTCACGCCCAATTCGTTGGCCACGTCGGTGATGCGCACGAAGCCGTATTTGTTCAGATGATCGAGAATGTATTTGTGTCTTTCGGCTACGCTCAACATATTCGGTTTGTTTCGATTTTAATTGCGTAAATATAGTAAATATCGACGAGTTCTGCAAAAAAGCGTTGATTTTCTCTCTTCGTTTTCTCGCCTCGACATAGTCCGAACAAGTTCGGCTCTGCGTTCGGCTTAACGAAACGGTTCGTTTCCAACAGTCGTTTTCTCGCCTCGGCATAGTCCGAACAAGCGCGGCTCTGCCCATTTGGCTTATCGAAAACGTCGCTCTGCCTCTCACGGCCGGAATCTCCGGCCGATATTTTCCGCACGGGCACCCGCACCCGCAAAAAAGCGGACGACCCAAAGGGCCGTCCGCCGCGAAAACCGCTAAAAAGAGAGGGCGTTTACTGTTTCCTGACGATCACGTCGTCGATCCAGGCACGGTCGCCCGGCGTATTGTATTTGTCGTACTCGGCCGTCGCCTTATACAGTTTGGTATAGATCTGAATCAGCGTTTTGGCCGTCACGCCTTCGATCACGACCTCGTGGTCGGTAAACTCGAAGCACTTCTTGCTGTTGGCACCGTATTCGGCCGGGAGTTTGTGCTTCACCAGAACGTCCGTCGCATTTTCCGCTGCGACGGCGACACCGTCCGCCTTGACGATCTTCGCACCGTCGGCCTCTTTCAGACGCACCCAGACGCCTTCACGGCCGTCCAGGACAGCATTACCGACTTCCAGATCGCCTGTCGAAGTGTTCGGTTCGCAATAGGGCGACGACTTGAAAGTCAGCACCACGGTCGTCGGACCGGTCAACGAGGTCATATACGGAATCGGCATGTAGCCGTTGTTCTCCGTAGAACCGAATTTCAGGATACCTGCGGTCAGATACGAACGCAGCATGTAATCCTCCGTCGCCGTAGGCAGCTTCGAAGCGTCCCACTGCGAAAGGAAGAGCCGGTGGTAATCGGCCGGCACCGCACCGCAACCGCTGTTGGGGTTGGGCATGTTCTTGACCGGCGTGCCGGACGTATAGGCCAACTGGGTCAGGTCGCCCGTCAGATCGTCCTTCTCCGTCTTGGGATACATGCCGAATGCGATGGCCGCACCGTTGCCGCCCCACCAATGTTCGTTGAAATCGGCATAGAAGAGACAGTCGGAATGATCCGCCTTCGCCGTCGTAGTGAAGGTATATTCACCCCACTCCGAATCGCCGAACTTGGAGGCGTCGGCCGAGATGCGCTGAATGCGTGCCGTGTAGGTCGTATTCGCTTTGAGACCGCCGAATACGAAGCGCGGGAATTTGTATTTGGCGCTGGGCAGCCCCCACTTCGAGAAGTTGTAGATCAGTTTCGACCCTTCGAGCAGCTGGAGCGACGTCTTGGTGTCGGACTGCTGCGCCGCGTCGATATCCCACTCGACGATGGCCATATTGTGCGTCACCTCGAATCCGTCGTAGAGATGCACGACAGGGCGGGTCAGCAACGCCGGCGTATGCACGGCGATGTCGGCCGTGAACTCCGAATTGTATTCGGGCTTGCTCTCGTAGAGCGCCTGCACCGCAACGGCATAGTCACGGTCGGGCGTCAGTTCGCCGAAGGTGCACGACAGCGCGTCGGCATCCACGCTCTGCTCCTTCACCACGGCACCGGCCTCTTTGAGCACGGCCTTGTAGCCGCTCGCGCCGCTCACCGTCTCCCAACTGATCGTCACCGCATACGACGTCGCCGAAGCGGTCGCCTCGGGCGTCTTCAACGGGCCGGCCAGGAAGCCTTCGGTACCGAGCAGGACGGAGACCTTCTCCGAATCGAACTCGGGATTCGGCTCGTAGAGCGCGACGATCTCGAAGATGTAGAATCCCGGCTGCAAGTCGGTAAATTCGTGCGAGAAAACATCGTCGACTCCCTCTGCGGCGGGAACCACCGCCTTGTTCACGAACGAGGGGTTCTCCTGCGGCACGAGGGCTACTTCATAACCCGTCGCGTCGGCGACGCCCGGCCACTCCACCTCGATCGAATTCGCTCCGCTCGTATAGAGAATCCGTTCCGCATCGACTTTCTCCAACGGTTCGGTGCGCTCCTTGACGGCGGACGACATCACCGAGATGTTGTCCAGCACGAAACGGCCCTTGCCGTCCGTCTTGGTCGACGCCCACTTGAACGACGTGGCCGAAGTGGCGCCGTTGACCACGAACGTGCAGGTCGTCCACTTGGCGTTCGCCCAGCCCGAGAAGGTCGGCAGCGAGATGTTGCCGCCGCCCTCGACCGAACCTGCGCCTTCGGCCGTGAAGAGGATCAGATCATCGGATTTATCGTACAGCGAGATGTCGAACGACACGACGACGGTCTGCGGCGCCGAAGAGAGTTTGTCCATTTTCGGCGTCTGAATCCAACCGTTGTTGCTGCCCGTTCCGAGCTTGATGTAACCCGGGTGTTCGTAGACACGCTCTCCCTGCCAACCGACCAGATCGCGGTTAATGCGGTAGGTCTCACCCAGCGACTTGAAGGCGTCGCCCGCGCCGTCGGTTCCCACCGAGACCTCGCCGTCGGCCTCTTCGAGGCCCGTAATATCCTGACCGGAAACCTGTTTCCCGCCAGGACACTTGCCCTTCTTATTGGCCATCAGGTCGCCGCCCCAGACGAATTTGCCGAAGTCCATCGAGAAGATGAAATTCTCGGACTGGATATTGAGCGAAATCACGTCGTCGAAGATCGTCTTGCCCTCGATGGTCATTTTCATGTTGAGTTTCACCACGCCGATATCGGAGGGGGTTCCCGTGATCGGCAATTCGATCTTGCCGCTGCCCTCGCCTTCGATCGTTCCCGTGTAGTCCTTGATCGCCAGCCCGCGGTTGTCGCCGTCGAACGTAAAGGTCATCTCGACGGGTTCGCCGCCCTTCGCCTTGTCGTACTCCACGGCCAGCAGCGCATTCGATGCGACATTGGCTTTCAGGTCGCCCGAAAGCACGGGTTTTTTCACCGTGAAGGTACCGTCGTCCTGCGTGACCTTCACCTCGACGGCATCGCCGCGCGTAGCGCCCACGATCGTAATCACGGCTTCGCGCTCGCCGCCGAGGTTACGGTCGGCGATCGCCGTGATCCACTGATAATCCTTGCCGTTGCCGACCCCTTCGGCGGGATCGAGTCGCAACCAGGCCGCCGTCTCCTGCCCTGCGGCGTCCTTACATGCCACCGATGCGGACCATGCCCCCGGCACACGGACCGAGATCCGGGCGGTCGCATCCTTATTATAAGCCACACTCACCTCGTCGGTATTGCGTGTCAATTGGCTCACCTCGTCGGTAATGTCGTCGGTACAACCGGCAACACCAAAAGACAGGAACAGCGCGGTTGCAGCCATCCATTTCGTTAGTTTCATAAAATTCGTCGGTATTAGAGTAATACTATTGGTAAAAATAGTTTTCGGGAAGCATCCCTGCGATGCGCCCCGCCTCCAAGAAAGAATTTCAGATCAGCTTGCGAAAACAAATGTACACAATTTTTCATTGTATCCAAATTTTTCGAAAATAATATTTTTCAGTAGATATCGCCGACAATCCTAAAATAATCCAAAACGCGCCCTGAAAAACACGCTCCGGCACACGACAGAAACCTTTCCGGAAAAGAGAGACGGCTCCGATTTCAACGCTCTTCGCCGATTTTTCCTTCGTCGCGTGTTATCGGATCTCTTCAAAAAATTATCGTATAAATTATTGCATAAAACAAATAATAAATTTACATTTGCATCTATAAAGCCATAACCCGCTCTCCAAAAGAGCACAAAACCAAACCTTAAAACACACATCAAAACAAATGAACAGAAACTAACCAAACCTTTTTCATCCCTCCCGGAACAGTTTAGATCGGATCAGTCTGCAACGTGAGGATTCCCGTACCGGACTTTCATATTTTAAATAATTTAAAAATCCGACACGGATGTCCGAACCCAACCGAATGTTAACTTAAACTGTTTTAACAATGAAACAATGTCCTACTCAGAGAGGAGTCCGCACGCTCGCGAACCGCTGCCGGCGTATGGGATTCTTCGTGGTCGCACTTGTTTTGACTGCCCTGACAACCAGTGCCTTCGCACAGGGGGGGGGAATATCACCGGCACAGTCAAGGACAAGAGCGGTAATCCCATCATAGGTGCAGCCGTCACGATCCCCAACACGGCGCGCGGCACCTCTACCGACATCGACGGTCGCTACACCATCAAAGCCTCAGCCAAGGAGTCGCTGAATTTCAGCTATATCGGCTACCAATCCCAACTCATCCAAATCAACAACCGAACGACGATCGACGTCGTACTGACCGAAGACAACACCTCGCTCGAAGAGGTCGTGGTCGTAGGTTACGGCGTGCAGAAGAAGCGCGACATCGTAGGCGCTGTCGAACAGATATCCAGCAAGGATATCGCCGACCGCATCGGCTCCTACCAGAACGTGTCGCGTTCGTTGCAGGGTGCCATCCCCGGCCTGACGGTCACCTTCTCCGACGGTAAACCCACGCGCGGCGCCTCGTTCCAGGTGCGCGGCGCCAACTCGATCGGTGCGGGCGGTTCGGCCCTCATCCTCGTCGACGGCGTGGAGACCGACATCACGACGGTCAACTCCGAAGACATCGAGAGCATCTCGGTATTGAAGGACGCCTCGTCGACGGCCGTCTACGGTTCGCGCGGTACGTTCGGCGTCATCCTCATCACCACCAAACGCCCCGAAAAGGGCCAGATGAAGATCACCTACAACGGTTCGTACAACTTCTACAAGCGCACCGTGACGCCCGAACTGGTCGACAACGGCTACGACTGGACGACCTCCTACCTCGAAGCGTACACCAACAGCTACGCCACCGATCCGACCAACATCAACAACGTCTTCCGTTTCAGCCGCGCATGGTACAGCGAACTGGAACGCCGCAACAGCGACCCCTCCTACGAGAAGTGGCGGATCAATCCTGCCGACAACCGCTACGAGTACTTCGGCAACACCAACTGGTACAAGATCTTCTACAAGGACTACACCACCGGACACCAGCACAACCTCTCGATCACGGGCGGAACGGACAAGGCGTCGTACTACGTGTCGGGCCGTTTCTTCCATCAGGACGGTATCTACAACGCCGGCGACGAACGCTACAACCAGTACAACGTATTGGCCAAAGGCACCGTGCAGGCGACCAAATGGCTCCGCGTCGAGAACACCACCTCGTTCATGAGCCGTTTTTCGCACCAGCCGACGCTGACCACGGGCGGACAGTCGTTCACGGTGACCCCGACGCGCATGATGAACCACCAAGGCTTCCCGATGACGCTCGAAAAGAACCCCGACGGAACCTGGACCGACGCGGCCGTCTACATGGGCTGGGCCGGATTCGTCGAAGGGAACACGTGGCGCGAAGACGACAAGTTCGACCTGAACAACAAAACGAAATTCACCTTCGATTTCATCAAGGACGTGCTGGTCGGCGAGATCGACGTCAGCTACTATCGCAACCACACCGAGCGCCACATGCTCGCCGTGCCCTACACCTATTACACGGGGCCCGAAAGTTCGGGCGAACGTCCCGCGACCTCGTGGTACGAGGAGCGCTACTACAACCGCGAACGCGTGGCCAGCAACGCCGTGCTGACGTGGACGCCGAAACTGGGCGAAAACCACTGGCTCAAACTCATGGGCGGCTGGAACATCGAGAACATGGACTACACCTCCACGCTGGGGCAGAATACGGGTGTCATCGATCCCGAGCACCCCAGTCTGAGCCTTACCGACGGCGAACTGCCCAAGGCGCAGGGCAACGGCAGCTACTCAGCCAGCCTCGTGGGCACCTTCTTCCGCGTGAACTACGGCTACAAGGGAAAATACCTCGTCGAGGTGAGCGGCCGCTACGACGGCAACTCGAAATTCCCGAGCAACCAGCGCTGGGGCTTCTTCCCCTCGGCGTCGGTCGGCTGGCGTATTTCGGAGGAGCCCTTCATGGCCGGAGCCAAAAGCTGGCTCGACAACCTGAAAATCCGCGCCTCGTTCGGTTCTACCGGCAACGGCCAGGTCGACAACTACCTTTTCCTGAGCAAGATCGCGATCAAGAAGAATCTCGGATTCCTGACGGGCGACAGCCCGCTGATCTACGCCGACAAACCGTCGCTCATCCCCGACGGCCTGACGTGGGAGACGGTCAGCACCTACGACCTGGGTCTGGACTGGGAGATGCTCAACGGCCGGCTGTCGATCGTGGCGGACATCTACCGCAAGAACACGACCGACATGTACGTCGTCGGCCCCGAACTTCCCGCCGTATTCGGTAACTCCGCCCCCAAGGGCAACTACGCCGACATGCGCACCGACGGTTGGGAGGCCAGCATCTCGTGGCGGGACAACTTCAAACTGGGCGGCAAGGATTTCAGCTACAACCTGAAATTCGCCATCTGGGACAACGTGACCAAGGTGACCAAATACATGGCCACGACCAACACGCTGCCGACCAACTACGCCACCAACTACTACGAAGGCATGACGCTGGGCGAACTGTGGGGCTACACCTGCAACGGACTGTTCCAGAGCAACGAAGAGGCGCAAACCTACGCCGACTACTCGAAGTTCGCGCAGAACAAGATCGTATGGCAGAAGGGCGACCCGAAATACGAAGACCTCAACGGCGACGGCCGCATCGACAACGGCTCCAACCGGCTGGAAGACCACGGCGACCTGTCGATCATCGGCAACACCTCGCCCCGCTACTGTTACAGCCTCGCCGCGGGTGCACGCTGGAACGGCATCGGCCTCTCGATGGTCTGGCAGGGCGTCGGCCGCCGCGACTGGTACCCCGCCAAAGAGTCGGGCTACTTCTGGGGACAGTACGGCCGGCCGTACAGCATCGCGCTGCCGTGGCACAACGACCGCTATACCGATGCCAACCAGAATACCGACGCCTACTGGCCGCGTCTGATCGGTTACACGGCACAGGGCGCGAATGCGATCCTTTCGCAGCCCAATACCCGTTACTTGCAGAAGGCCCGTTACGTGCGTCTTAAAAACCTGACGATCGACTACACCTTCCCCAAGCAGATGCTCACCAAGATCGGCATCCAGAACCTGCGCATCTACCTTTCGGGCGAGAACCTGTTCACGATCACCCCGCTGAAAAAGTACGCCAAGAACTACGACCCCGAGAACATCTACGCCGGCGACTCCGACTTTTCGAGCACGCGCGGCGGCGACGGTTCGGGCGACGGCGACGGTTATCCCGTCATGCGTTCGTACAGCATCGGTTTGAGTATCACCTTCTAATTTGAACGAAACTATGAAAAGAATAATTTATGCGGCTCTGGCTTGTCTGACGTTCGCCTCCTGCGAGGATTTCCTCGACAAGCAGCCGATCGAGCAGATCGGCACCGACGAATATTTCAAGGACGAAGCTTCGCTGGAAAAATACACCAACGGCTTCCTGAACTCCTACACGCCGAGTTCGGGCGACGTCACGCGCGGCGACGGCAACTGCGACATCATCGAGGTGAAACAGACGTCGAGCTACCTCTACCAACCCGTCTGGAACTCCTCGCTGCAAGGCGGTTGGAGCAACAGCACATGGAACTTCGTCTACTACATCAACACCTTCCTCGAACGGATGCACGAAGCGCAGGGCGTGAGCGAAGCGGCCTTCGCCCACTACGAGGGTACGGCGCGCTTCTGGCGGGCATGGAACTATTTCGAACTGGTGAAGACCTTCGGCGGAGTGCCCTGGTACGACCACGTCGTCCGTTCCGACAGCGAGGAAGACCTCTACAAGCCCCGCGACAGCCGCGAATACGTCATGGAGCGCGTGCTCGAAGACCTCAACTACGCCTGCGAACACTGCTACACCTCGGAGGCATGGGTCGACAACCAGAAGATCAACCGCTACATCGCACTGGCCATCAAGTCGCGCATCTGCCTCTTCGAGGGAACCTACCGCAAATACCACCGCGTCGATCCGTCGACGGGCAAGGCGTGGGATCCCGAATACAACAAGGACAACAAATGGCTGCGCGAGGCGGCCGATGCCTGCGAAGAGTTGATGGAGGCGGGCGTCTACTCGCTCGTCAACTCGCCGGCCGACGTGGCCACGCAATACCGTTCGCTCTTCACGTCGCCCTCCGTGCTCAAACAGGAGGTAATGTGGGCGCGCGAATACAACGACGAGAAGAACGTCCGGCACGACGTGACGTGGTACTTCACCTCGGGGTCGATGGGCCAGGGCTGGTCGCTCGACGCCGACTTCGTCTACACCTATCTGAACCGCGACGGCAGCCGTTTCACCGACCGGGCCGACTACAAGTCGACGACCTACGCCGAGCAGTTCGAAAACCGCGACTACCGCTTGCAGCAGACGGTCATCTCGCCCGAATACCGCAAACTGGTCGGAGGCACCTCGAAGCTCTTCGCCCCCGACCTCTCGGTAAGCTACACGGGCTATCAGGTCATCAAGTTCAACATCGACGACGACTCCTACGAAGCGTCGGGCATCTGCTGGAACTGCCTGCCGATCCTGCGCTACGCCGAGGTATTGCTCAACTACGCCGAGGCGAAAGCCGAGCTGGGCGAGTTCGACGACGCGGTCTGGGACAAGACGATCAAACCGCTGCGCGAACGTGCCGGCGTCGACGGAACCCGTCCCACGAAGATCGACGAATACCTGCAAAACGCCTATTACAGCACCGACGACGGCAACCCCAAGATCACCGACTGCGATATTCTGGAAATCCGCCGCGAACGCGCCATCGAGCTGCTGCTCGAAGGACGCCGCTACGACGACCTGATGCGCTGGCATCTGGGCGGACTGCTCAACAAACAGTGGTACGGCATCTACATCGGTGAGGTGGACAAGGCCTACGACCTCAACAACGACGGCGTCAACGACGTATGCGTGACCGACAAGGCGGGCAGCGAACCCGGCGTGAAGTACATCGTCCGCAACTCGGAACGCGCCCTCGAAGACGGCGCCAGCGGCCGTCTGGTCTACAACCTGCAACGTTATTTCAACGAGCAGCGCTACGTCCACCCGATTCCGAAGACGGCACTCGACAAGAACCCCGATCTGGGACAGAACGTAGCTTGGAAATAGCACTCCCGGACGCTGCGACGGCCGGACCGAACCGACCGGCCGCCGCAGACATCCGATCCGTAAAACATAACACATTCAAACAATGAAGCGAATCATATATTCTTTGTTATTTGCCGCCGGTGCGCTCTTCGCGGGCTGCTCCGACGACGATACGCAGGCCCCGCTGAACACCCCGATCCAGGAGGGGAACAATCTCTACGGCGTAGTGACGGACCCCAACGGCGCTCCGGTCGGAGGAATCGTCGTGAGCGACGGCTTCTCGTGCGTGGCGACCGATGCCAACGGCGTCTACCAGATGCCGCGCCATGCCGACGCCTTCCATGTCTTTTACCGCATCCCCGCCGACCGTGAAATCCCGATGTCGGAGGGCCGTCCCTGCTTCTGGCAGCGTCTTTCGAAGACGCAGGAACGCTACGACTTCGTTCTGATGCCGCAGCAGGCGGTCGAAACCGACTTCAAACTGGTCTGCATCGCCGACCCGCAGGTACAGAAAGACACGGATCTGGCCCGTTTCAAGGAGGAGTCCGTGCCCGACATCCGCGCGCATGTCTCGACGCTCGAAGGTCCCGTCTACGGCATTACGCTGGGCGATATCATCTTCAACGAGAAGGCCAAGGACGTCACCAACCAGATGATGCCTCCCATCGCGCTGGCCATGCGCGAAAGCGAGATCGGATTGAAACTCTTTCAGGTGATGGGCAACCACGACAACTGCATGACGCCCACCGTCACCGACGAGAGCAGCAACTTCGATCTGGCCGGACGCCGCAACTTCGAATACAAGTTCGGCCCGTGCGATTACTCTTTCGACCGGGGCAATGCCCACATCGTCGCCATGGACGACGTCCTGCTGACGGACGAGAAACACAACCCCTCGGACTACGAAGGGGGCTTCACCGATGCGCAGGTCGAGTGGCTGCGGCAGGATCTGAGCCTCGTCCCGAAGGAGAAGCTCATCATCTTCTGCGTGCATATTCCGCTGCGCAACGCCACGTCGTTCAACCGCGAGACCGTGCGCAACCTGCTCAAAGAGTTCGACAACGTCCACATCATGGCCGGCCACACGCACTACGCCCAGAACTATATCGACGGCGACGTCTACGAACATATCCACGGTGCCGTCTGCGGCGCCTGGTGGAAATCGACCATCAACGTCGACGGTACCCCCAACGGTTACGGCGTCTACGACATCTCCGGCAGCAAGATCGAGAACTGGTACTACAAACCCACGCGGCTGTCGAAGGATTTCCAGATCCGCATGTACCGGGGCGAGACGACCTTCGCGGGCGGCTACAAGTTCACCTACACGGCCTCCGACGAGATCGTGGCCAATATCTGGAACTCGGACGACAGGAACTGGAAGGTCGAGGTCTACGAGAACGGCGTCAAGACGGGCGAAATGGAGCGTTACAAGGATCTGGACGCATGGGGCGCAGGCTATCACGTGGGTGTCCTGAGCGCGAATCCCGATTCGCACGGCACGACCAAATACGACCACTTCTACCGCTACACGCTCAAAGACGCCAAGGCCGCCGTCGAAATCCGCGCAACCGACTGCTTCGGCAAGGTCTACACGCAGAACGTCTTCACGACCGACGCCGAATCGGAATATCCGATGGTGGACAACTATCCTGCGGTCGCCGAATAGCCGGTCAGGTCATTCTGCGAATTTTCATCTTGGGCTGACGCCTTATCCCGCAAATGCAATGTCGAATTTATTCTGACATTGCATTTGCTTATTTTTATTTCAGTTTGCGCCTTAGATGCTCCCGCCCGGCAAAAAGCAAATAAATTTACATTGCGCCCGGCTTATTCGTATCTTTGGCTTCGCCTTAGATACTCCGTCTCGGCATAATCAAACATGAATGTTTGCTTCTGCCCCCGACTTTTCGTATCTTTGCGAAGTCCGGCCCGCTCCATGCGGCCGGACTTCACGAATTTACGCAACCGCACTAAAATTACATTCATGGCTACAATCGACTCCTACCGCTCGCCCTTTCCGCACGAGGAGCTTCTCGAACGCGCCCGCCGCATCCGGCACGTGGCGCTCGATATGGACGGCACCATCTACATGGGCATGTCCCTCTTCCCCTGGACCAAGCGGTTCCTCTCCGACCTGACGGAGATGGGCATCGGCTACTCGTTCCTGACGAACAATCCTTCGAAGAGCATCGCCGACTACCTCCACAAGCTCGAAACGCTGGGCATCGAAGCCACGCGCGAGGAGATGTATACCACGGCGCTGGCCACGATCGACTACATCCGCTCGCACTACCCGACGGCCAAACGACTCTTCCTGCTGGGTACGCCGAGCATGATCTCGGAGTTCGAGGCCGCCGGCTTCGAATCGACGGCCGACAGCGCCGAGGACGTCCCCGACGTGGTGGTCGCCGCCTTCGACATGACGCTCACCTACCCGCGCCTGTGCCGCGCCGCATGGTGGGCATCGCAGGGCATCCCCTACATCGCCACGAACCCCGACCGCGTATGTCCTACCGATCAGCCCGTCGTGCTGGTCGACTGCGGCTCGATCTGCAAGTGCCTCGAACACGCCACGGGACGTACGCCCGACATCGTGCTGGGCAAACCCGATCCCAACATGCTCACCGGCATCAAGGAGCGCTTCGGCCTGCGCGCCGATGAGATCGCCATGGTGGGCGACCGCATCTATACCGACGTAGCGATGGCCCGCAACGCCGGCGCACTGGGCGTACTGGTACTCTCGGGCGAGACGACCGAGGAGGTCGCCTCGGCAGCCGACCCGCAGCCCGACGTCACGGCGCTGTCGCTCAAAGAGTTCGGAGAACTTCTCAAAGAGGCGCACGGGAAATAGAATTTTCCGCCTGCCGTTTCGCACGAAGGTAGCATTCCTGAAAAGGGATGCTATTTTTTTACAAATATACCTACATTTACACTTGGTTTTTATTATATTTGCACTAAGAACCAATCTAATTAAAAAAATATACGCCTATGAAACCAAATAAAACTCTTTTCGGAGCGTTTGTCATCTCCGTTACACTCATAATCGGCGCCTGTCAGCAAACCGAACTGTCCGACTCCGCCCCGACGCCCTCTCTCCCCGCACCGGCGGCGGAATTCGTCGCAGACGATTCCGATCTGTCGGCAGGCGACGCGGCGGCGGTCGCCCGCATTTTCCGCAACGGCAACCGTCCGACCCGTGCCGGCAGCGATGCAGTCGTCCGCAACGTCGTGACGATCCGCGACGCAGCAGGGCGTCCGGCAATCTATGCGGTCAACCTGCAAGAGGGCTACCTGCTGATCTCCGCCACCAAACGCTGCTATCCTATCCTGGCGCAGATCGACCGCGGCACCTTCACACTCGACCGCGAACCGAGCGGGCTGGACGTCGTCTTGCAGGAGATGACCGAGACGATCGAGGCCGCACGCGACTCCGCCGCCGTCTTCGACTGCCGCTCCGCATGGCTTCCCTACGAAGAGCGCACCCGCCCCGAACGGGTACAAACGCGAATGACCGACGACGAGTTCTACGACATCCAGAACGAATGGTATGGAAAATGGTTCGCGGAAGGAGCCGACACGTATCGTTTGGCCATCAAACCCGACGACATGCCCGAAGATGCCTATCAGCGTTTCTGCGAAACCGCTATCGGCGACGACGCTTGGGTCGACACCCCCTACAACTGCATGGAGTCGGGAATTATTACGGTCAAATACCATGAATCGGGAACAAAGAAAGGCCCGTTCCTCACGACGAAATGGAGACAATATGCACCTTATAATTCACAGATAGGCGGGGGAAAAGCCCTTGGGCTGCGTAACCATCGCCGTCGGCCAACTGATGCGCTACTACCAACACCCCGCCTATTTCAACTGGTCGGACATGCCTGACGAAACGAGCAACTCGACCTTATCCTCTTTTTTGGCGCAATTACACGGAGAACTGCGCGTATCCGACAGCGGATCGAGCAATATCGACCATGCGAAACGGGTTCTCGAAAGTTACGGATACAGTTGCTCGAAAAGGAGTCATAACGCCTCGACCGTCTATACGATGCTGAACAGCAATCTTCCAGTCTATACGGATGGACAGGATAGAGCCCGCGATAAAGGCCACGCTTGGGTAATTGATGGCAGCAACTCGATAACCGCCTATACGGAATACAAGTTATATGCGCTGAACAACGGACTTCCACGACCTTGGTACATCGAACTCGATTCCGAAAGGGTCTATCATGCACAGAATGTCTTCTTCCACATGAACTGGGGGCAATACGCAAACCAAGACGGTTGGTTTTTAGACAACAGTATCCAATTCCCCAATAAAAACAATGAGATATGCAACTACTCTTCCGATCGACAAGATCTTCTCATTACGGGATTTTAATATAATATTGAACAAATGAAAAAACATACAACCATCTCCATCGCCCTGCTCGCGTTGCTTTGCTGTGCCTGTGAGGAAAAGCAAGTAGGTGGTGACTGGGATTTCCATGACGCTTATATTCTCGATGGCGAAAATCTCATCGAGGCACACGGATACACCGTCGAATTGCCCGCACAGCAGTGCACCGTCGATCTGCAAATCGTTTCGTCGGGAATCTACAACCAACAAAGTATCGATCTGGATCACTTCGGCATGAACCTCCCCGACGCTATTTCCGTCACGCTCACGAAGAAACTCGAAGAGGCCGAGATATACGACTACACCGTCGATTCTTGGGGAGTCGTACACAAAGATCGACCGCGCTATCTGCAAACCGTCAGCATAAGTGCAAAACAAAATGCGTTCAAACTCCCCAGAATTGTAAAATTCAGGATTTGGACACCCGGGGCCTTAGACAGCAGTGCCGCCGACATCACCGTCCGGCAGGCGGGCAGATAAAGGAAAAAGGAGTCTTGCGACTCCTTTTTTCATGCTGCAAACAGATCGTTCCCGACCTTTTCGTCGAATCTTTTCTCCGTCTTCTCACCTCGGCAGAGCCCGCGCAAGCGCAGCTCTGCACCCGCCTTAACGAAACCGGCCCTTACCGCAGCACGATGTCGCTCTGACCGGCCAGGCGGCCGTCGGCATAGACCTCGACGCGGTAGGTTCCGGCCGTGAAGCCGGCGCCGTCGTTGTAGTAGACGCCCACGGCCAGGTCTTCATTCTGGTAGTCGACGTCGCGCGAAGCGGTGTAGGTCAGCCGCTCGCCCTCGAACTCGAAGGTCGCCGCCGATGCATTGGACTGCACGTACCCGTCGGGCGAGGTGATGCGCACGTAAACCGTCCGTTCGCCCGGCTCGGCCAGGTCGTTGCCCGCCAGCGTGAATTCGACGCGCAGGCGCGAGGCGTTCTTCACGCGCGACACCTCCTTGTCGCGCGCGTTGAGCGGCACGAGCCGGATGCCCCGTGCGCGGATCACCGCACCCTGACGTACCTTGGTGCTCAGCTCCGAAGCCTTCTCCTCGGCCACTTCGGCACGCAGGTTGGCCGACGAAATCTCCTTGCGGTAGGAGACGTTCTCCTTGATCAGATTCTTGTTGAGCGTATTGAGCGAATCGATCTGACGCAGATAGCCGCGCATGATCGTCCGCATGGTTCCGATCTCCTTCTCGTACTTCTTGATCTTGGCGTAGCTCCACGAACGCTCCTTGGTGAGCCGCTCCATGAGCGAATCGGCGCGGCTGCGTTCGAGACCGAGGCTCTGCGAAATGCTGTCATTCGAAATTTGAAGGTTGTCGAAATCCTCCATCAGGTGCGAGAGGTTGCTCTTGATCGAATCGCGGTCGACCAACAGCAGATCGTACTCCTCCTGCTGCTGACGGTGGATATTGAAGTAGAGGATCGACAGCGCGGCCAGGATGACGGCCAGGATAACGATGATCGTCTGGTAACCGCGGATCGATTTGGCGCTCTTCGGAGCCTCCATTCGATCGTCGTCCTCGTACTGCGACGGATTATAGTCTTTATTCTCTTCCATAACGATACGGTTTTGGTCTCAAAGATAGAATTTTTTTCGGAAACGGAGAAATCACACCGTCCCGATCGTCGCATCGAGCCACATCCTCAACTCCCCGACAAGCGCTTCGCGCCACGCGAACTCCCGTCGCAGGCCGAATCCGTGGCCGCCGGAGGGATAGAGATGCAACGCGGCGCCCGCACCCGCTGCCAGCAGGCATTCGGCATAACGGCACGCGCCGAGCGGCGTCACGGCGCCGTCGTCGGCCGCCGCGGCGAGAAAGGCCGGAGGCGCCGCCCGATCGATCCGGTAGAGCGGGGAACGGCGTTTGGCTTCCAGGCCGTGCAGCTCGCGGCCGAACATGCGCAGCATCGAAGGACGATGCGCGAACTCCTCCTCCATGCTCACCACCGGATAAAACAGCAGCTGGAAATCGGGACGCCGCGCCGCAGGCTGCGCGAGTGCCGCGCAAGCCGCCAGATAACCGCCGATCGAGGCGCCCAGCACACCGGTCTTCACGCCGCCGAAACGATTGCGCAGCAACTCCGCGGCCCGTTCGACATCCTGCTGCGGAAGCGCCGGATCGCCTTCGGGCAGACGGTACTTCACCACACCGGCGGCGATGCCGTGTGCAACGAACCATTCGGCGAAGGCAACCCCCTCGTGTTCCGTGTTGACCTTACCGAATCCGCCGCCCGGACAGATCGCGACGGCCGCGCGCGGCACGCCGTCCGGTTCGAAAAGCAGCAGCGTACCGCCGCACGCCTCTTCCGCGCGTGCGACCGCTTCCGATGCCGGCATCTCCCGCTGCGATCCGCCGCGGCCCTCCGCCAAATCGATCTGCGTCAGTTTCATCTTCACCTGATTTTGCTGGTCAACGGATATTTCAGCCCCTTATACCCCGTGATATAGGCATTGACGCTTCCCACGCGAATGGGCGATTCGAGGTGAAGGGGAATCTTGTTCTCGTCGTCCGACAGCCAGATGAAGAACTCCGATCCGTCGGTGAACGAGAAACTCTCGGAGGTACCGATCTGGCAGGCGAACTTCAACGTGTTGAATTTCCCCATGTTGCGGATTTTCTTCACCTCGCGTCCCTCGAAGCGGTAGCGCAAATGTCGGATCGTATCTTCGAGCACCATCTGCAAGACACGCTGCTCGCCGACGCGGAACGACGCGGCGTCGGCGCTGCGCATGTTGAAAAAGAGCGACACGGCGTCCATGCTCACGTCGGTGAGCGCCATCTCCTTCCGGTTTTCGGGCAGCGTGCGCCGCTGCCAGCGGGTCGCCACGCGCCGCGCCGGCCAGTCGTAGTCGAACCGGCTGCGGAAGGTATAGCCCCCTTCGTGGATATCGCTCGTGAATCGCACGGTGCGCAGCGTCGCGGTATCGACCCAGATGTTGTACCGGTCGTCGAGCGAGAAGAACCACCGGAACGAGGCCAGCGTCTTGCCCTGTCCGAAGACGTTATAGACGGTCTGTCCGTCGAGTTCGACCTTGGAGGTACGCACCACGACGGTGGCCACCTCCGTATTGGGCACCAGCTTGGCGCGGTAGCTGACACGGTAGAACAACTCTTCGCCGGGCACGTAGATCTGTCCCGCGGCGGAGAATATGCCTCCCGTCAGCAGAAAAAGTATGAGGATTCGTTTCATCGTAAGTTGTTTCATCTGTCATTCACCGTTTTCGTTAAGCCGAGTGCAGAGCCGCGCTTGCGCGAGCTTTGCCGAGGCGAGAAAACGAAGAAAAAAAATTCACCGTTTTCGTTAAGCCGAGCATAGAGCCGAACTCGTTCGGACTTCGCCGAGGCGGGAAAGCGTCTGTTAATAAACAAACGGGTTCCGCGCCGCTTTTATTTTCGCGGCGTCAGGAGATCATCGAGAAATCGATCGACTTCTCTCCCGAATAGCGTCGTTTCAGTTCGCGCAATCCGGCGTGCTCGGGCGCCGCGAGCGCCGCATCGGCGGCGAGCACCCCGCCGGCCGCATCGCGCGTAAGTTGCAGAATCTGCACGTCGAGCGTCGGATTGGCTATCTTCAAATCAAAGGCCATACCGCTCTGCTGCGTACCGGCGATGTCGCCCGCGCCGCGCAGTTTGAGGTCGAGCTCCGCAAGGCGGAACCCGTCGTTGGTCTGGCACATCGCGTCGAGCCGCGCCCGCGCCTCCTTCGAGAGTTTCTCGCCCGACATGAGGATGCAGTACGACTGCTCGGCGCCGCGCCCCACGCGCCCGCGCAGCTGGTGCAGCTGCGACAGGCCGAAACGTTCGGCCGACTCGATGACCATCACCGTAGCATTGGGGACGTCGACCCCCACCTCGATAACCGTCGTCGAGACCAGTATCTGCGCCTCGCCCGACTTGAAGCGGCGCATCGCCGCCTCCTTGTCCTCGGGCTTCATTCGGCCGTGCACCACCTCGACGACGTACTCCGGCAGCGGAAAGTCGCGCGAAATGGCCTCGTAACCGTCCTGCAAATCCTTGTAATCCATCGATTCCGACTCTTCGATCAGCGGGTAGACCACATAGGCCTGACGGCCCCGGGCGATCTCCTGCCGCAGGAACCCCCACACCCTGAGCCGCGCCGCATCGGTGTAGTGCACCGTGCGCACGGGCCGGCGTCCGGGCGGCAGCTCGTCGATCACCGAGACGTCGAGATCGCCGTAGAGCGTCATGGCGAGCGTCCGCGGAATGGGCGTGGCGGTCATCACCAGCACGTGGGGCGGCTGCTCGTTCTTCGTCCACATCCGCGCCCGCTGTTCGACGCCGAAACGGTGCTGCTCGTCGATGACGACCAGCCCCAGGTTGGCGAAGCGCACCCTGTCCTCGATGAGCGCATGGGTTCCCACCAGCAGTTGCACCTCGCCCGAGGCGACCCCTTCGAGTGCGGCGCGGCGTTCGCGGGCCTTCGACGCACCCGTGAGGATCGCCACCTGCACGGTCAGCCCGTCGAGCAGGCGCGTGAGCGTGGCGTAGTGCTGCCGCGCCAGAATCTCGGTGGGAGCCATCATGCAGGCCTGAAAACCGTTGTCGACGGCCAGCAGCATCGACAGCAGCGCCACGAGCGTCTTGCCCGACCCCACGTCGCCCTGCAACAGCCGGTTCATCTGGCAGCCCGTCACCGTATCCTGCCGGATTTCGCGCACGACGCGCTTCTGCGCCCCCGTAAGCGGAAAGGGCAGCTTCTCCTTGTAAAACGTATTGAACGACTCCCCCACGCGGGCGAAATAGAAACCGTCGTTTCGGGCCAGACGCTCCGAACGGCGCGCCATCACGTTGAGCTGCACGCCGAGCAGCTCCTCGAATTTGAGGCGGTACTGCGCCTGCCGGAGCGCTTCCGGCGACTGGGGGAAATGGATGTTGTAGAGCGCTTCGCGCAGGGTCGCCAGTCCGTACTGTCTGCGCATCTCGGGAGGCAGCGTCTCGCCGATGCGCTCGCCCGCGATCCGCCACGCATTGCTCACGATCGTATGGAACCCTTTGGTTCCCAACACCGACGACAGCCGCTCGGTCGAGGAGTAGATCCCCTGCAAACCGCTCTCGGCACGCCGCGACAACGCCTTTTCGACGGTCTCCACTTCGGGATGCACCAGCGAGAGTTCGTTGCGGAAGAACGACGGGCGGCCGAAGACGAGGTATTCGCGCCCCACTTCGATGCGCTTCTCGATCCACTTGATCCCCTGGAACCACACCAGCTCGGCCTGTCCCGTGGCATCCGCGACATAGGCCGTGAAGCGTCGTTTGCGTCCTGCGCCGGCATAGGCCACGCCGGTGACGCGACCCCGGAACTGGACGAGCGTCTGCCCCGAAGCGCCGATTTCGGCGATCCGGTAGATCTTCGTGCGGTCGATATAGCGGAACGGGAAATGGTAAAGCAGATCGCCCACGGTCGCTATGCCCAACTCCTTGTCAAGCAGTTTGGCCCGTGCCTCGCCGACGCCGGCGATGTATTTCACGTCGTCCGTATACCAGTTTCCCATCGCGGCGTTACAATTCGTTGAGCACCCGCTTGGCCTCGGCCAGCCGCTCGTGCAGGTCGGCGGCCGGCTCGCGCGATGCGAAGGGGGCGATGACCGCTTCGAGCCGCGCCCGTTTTTCGTCGGACCCGGCCGAGTTCCCGCGGCCCGGTTCGGCGCGCAGGATACGGATCTTCTCGGCATCCTGAATCCCTTCGCGCAGGCGCTCGAAACGGATCGACGACCGGCCGCCCGGATAGATGACGTAGGTATCGCCCGCGGGCCACGTGCGGAAACGCGAATCGCGCAGCGGGTCTTCCGTCCACGAGTTGTAGGCCCAGCGCAGGAAGCCGTCGTAGCCGTTGGCCACGGCGTACCACGCCGCCACGGTCGCCTCGGCCGGATCGGAGAAGGTGAACATGTTGGGATAGCGGTGCGAGCAGCAGACGTAGTAGGTCGTCACCTGCCCTGCGGCGCGGCGCGCGGCGATATCCTCGGGAGCGACCTCCTGCCGAGCCGAGACGCAAATGTCGTGCAGCTGCGGGTAACGCTTGTAGCTGTCGTGGTTGTCGGCCAGCGCGATGCCCAGCTGCGGAGCGTGTTCCGCGAGGAAGGCCACGGCGATCTCCATCTGTTCGGGCGACCGCTCGTCCATGGCGATGCAGGTCTTCGCCAGCCACCCTTTTTCTTCCAGATGCCGCACGAAATCGGCGAGGAACGGCCGCCACATCTCGTCGAAGGCGGGCTGGCCCGGTTCGGCCTTCACGTCCACCCACTCGCCCGTCGCGGCGTCGCGGTAGTGCAGCATGTTGTTCCACGGCAGCATCGAGTAGCAGTTGATCTGTTTGTCGACGCCCAGCCCCTCCATGAACTCCACCCAGCGGTCGAAGGCCGCATAGTCGTATGTCCACGCGCCGTCGGCGCCCTTCGTCCAGACGATCATGTCGGCGTAAGCGTCGTAGCACTGATTGTTCCACGGATCCTTGTTGAGCGTCGCCGTGACGACCTTCTGTCCGGCGTCGGCCAGCGGCTTCATCACGGGGCGGAGCGCCTCGAAATGGGCGTCGCTCCACATCTCCGTCCCCTCGACGCGCGCCACGGCGGCGGGATGCTGCCACAGATCGAGGTGGTATCGCCACTCGGAGGGTGCGGGAAGCGTGCGGCCGGTGACCTCCACGGCCAGTTCGAGCCGCTGCTCGTCGCCGTCGCAGGCGACCGTCACCGGCGTGCGGTAGAGTCCGGGCGCGGCATCCTGCGGCACATCGACGGTGATCCATACCGGACGCACCGTGCAGGCTTCGAGCGCCATCGAAGGCCGTTCGTCGAGCATGTCGGCCGTCAGCACCGCCGCGAAATCCTGCGGCTTGCGCTTGCAGCAGCCGCAGGCGAATTCGTCGCTCATCACGTAGCGCACGAAACGGGTGCGCACCGCACTTTCGGGCAGCCGCCCTTCATCGGAGGTCAGCACCCCTGCCGTGCAGACGAGCCGCTCCACGGGCTGCGCACTCCATACGAGCAGCTGCGCCGACACCCGTTCGCCGCGCCATGCCGTCAGGCGGCACGCCGTCCGCGGCTCCACGTCGGGCAGCTGCGACTTGCCGAAGCGGCGATCCGTCGTCACGAACGACGCGCAGGGAGTATCGCCGGCCGCCGACCAGTCGGCGAATGCGGCCACAGGATCGGCCATTTCCTGAAAATCGGGGAAGGAGGGACGGTCGTTCGCACCGCCGCAGGCGGCCAGCAGCATCGCTGCGGCCGGAAGCAGAAAGGAGAGGGTACGTTTCATCGGATCTATCGTTTGTTTTTACAAAGATACGAAAAGTCGAGCGCAGAAGCAAGCGACAGCTTGATTATGCCGAGACGGAGTACCTTCGGCGAAGCCAAAAATCCGAAAATCGAACGGCAGAGGTACATCGAGACCGCAGCCAAATAAAGATTTTGCCGCGAAGCCCTATTTGATTTCAATCGTGCAGCGAACCGTCAACGCCCGTTGAACCGGTAACCGACGCCCAGCATCAGGTTGTTCGGATTGCGGAACTTGTAGAGCTGATACCCGACGTGCAGGAAGACGTTGCGCGCCACATCGGCTTTGAGGGCGAAGACCTGGTAGAACGAATTCGTGTCGTCTCCCCTGCCGATCAGGTTCTTGCCGATACCCAGATTGATCGAAAAGATCGGCATCACGACCTCGCAGCGGATCGACACCCCCACGGCGAACTGCTCCTTGAAGGGCGGACGGTGGAATTTGAGTTCGTCGGCCAGCGGATAGTCGTTGGCGATATGGTCTTTGAGGTTGGCGCTTTCGTCGTACTGGGCGTCGAGCGACAGACCGGCGCGGAAGAACCGGCTGAAATTGTACATCGGGGTGAAATTCAATCCCGCCACAGCGAACGACCCGGGGATCAGGTAGGCCCGGCTCTCCTGCAAGAATCCCTTCTTGCGCAGCGCGCCGTAGAGAATCACGTCGTAGCTCACATAGGGGCGGAACGGATCGCTGCGCCGCACGGCGGCCCTCCGGTCGTCGGCCGCGTCGCGGCCGAAGGTCCGCATCACGCCCACCCGGCCGCCGATGAGGTTGACCCCGCCGTTCGGATAGCGCGTGTTTCCGTTGGAGAAGTGCGTGAGCCCGACGCCCGCCGTCAGGCTCCACCGCGGTGCGAAACGCCAGTTGAGCATCAACCCCAGATTGATGTAGGCATTGATTTTCGAACCGACCACCGTGTTGAACGGATTGGTCTGTTCGTCGAAGGGCTTCCAACCGAACGAGAGGCCGAAATTCCACTCGTAATCCAGCGACAGCCGCTCCGTCAGCGCGGCGATGCGCGCATGCTGGAACACGTAGAGCGCTACGGGCGTACCGACCTCGGCGCTGTTGAAAAAGGTGTTGTAACCCAGTCCGACGCCTTGATAGGTGAAGGGGTAGTTGCGGCCGAAACGGGTTTCGGGGCCGAACTGGAAGGCATATTTCAGATGCACGGAGAGCGTCGTTCCGAACTCTTTCCCCGCGGCGTTGGCCTCCTTGAAAAAGTCGTCCGTGCGGAACAGCGCCCCCGGACTGACGTCGAGGCCGAGTTTGTGGACGAGCGCCTGCGGGCGGGCGAGGCTGTCCGGCGTCGGACGCCGCAGGGATTCGCCCCGCACCGGAGCGGGCAGCGACACGACGGTCAGGCACAGCAGAACAGCAGCAAACGAAGCGGAGATTACGCGCATGGCCTTATTCATCGGTCTTGGGTTTGAGGATCAGATAGTCGTACGGCAGCGAACTGTGCAGCGTGCCGGTGAAGGTGCGCTGCCGTCCGGCAGGACCGGAGGCGTAGACGGTATAGGGCACGCGGAACTGTTCGAGCGACAGATACACCTCGACGTTCAAACGTTCGTGGGGCTTCGCCGTGACGGTCACCTGCTCGTCGTCGGGGAAGGAAAGCGGAAGCTGCTGGTCGTTCCTCGCGAAGCGGGCCGACGACTCCGCGACGACCGGCGCGCCGTCCGCCATGTCGGGAATCACGATTTCGGGCAGCGGCACACCGAAGATCTCCTCCCGACGATCGTTGAAGTCGTCCGGCCAGAAACGAACCGTCCGTTTCGCGTTCCGGAAGGGCGACACGACCACGGAAGCGGGTTCCGACGAGGCGGTGTTGTCGATCGTGAAGGCATCCTGCAACTCGATCGAATTGTCCCAGCTTTCGAACTCGTCCCAGCGGTAGACCACACTGTCGACACGGTATTTCTCGGTAGGGGCGAACGTCACCGACACCGTTTCGCTTTCGTAGTCGTTCCCCACGAGGATCCGCGTCTCCCAGGGTTCGTCGCGCAGACTCTCGCCGAGGGTGATCCGCAACGTACGGTAGTCGTTGCGCTCGATGCCGAAATCGAGCAGGCCGTCGTCGTAGGTCATGCGGAGCAGACCGTCGCCGTAGAGCGGATGGTTGCCGTAGAGGAGATTTCCCTCCGCATCGTAGATGTCGCCGCGGAGCGAGGTCGTCGGCCCCTCGACCGACAGAATGTCCCAGTTGCCCGCCTCGAAGCGGATCGTGGCGGACGTATCGTCCGGCCCGACCGTCACCGAGGGTGCTTCGGGCAGGAAGTCGTCGATGAAAACCCCGTCGTTGCAACCGACGGCCAGCAGAGGCGCGACGATCGCCGACAGGGCGTATCTCGAAAAAAGTTTCCTCATTACGTCGGCAAATATAACGAAAAAAGCGGAGCCTGCTACCCCCCCCCCCACTTTTTTCCCGCCGCCGCCGATTTCATGGCCCGTACAGACGTTTCGCAGCCTCCTGCGACACCCGTACGGAACCATCCTGCCGCTCAGCGGCACAGCCGCCGGTAGGAGCAGTGCATCATCCCTCCGTCGGCGTCGCGCAGGTGCATCGGGCCGCCCTCGCAGTAGCGCCACGCAGCGCAGTCGGCGCACGCACCCCGACGCATCCATTCGCGGCGGCGGAAGGGTTCGAACCGTTCGGTCCACACCTGCCAGAAATCGTCGCGGTAGATATTGCCCTGCGCATAGTCGGCCCGCACCGACGTACAGCCCGAGATGGCGCCGTCGACACGGATCGAGGCCACCGACACACCGGCGTCGCAGTGGTAGAAATGGTCGCGCGCCTCCATCTCGTAGCCGCCCAGAAACCCTTCGCAGGCATAGCTGCACGCGATACGCCCTTCGCGCCGCGTGCGGCGGACGAACTCCATCAGCGCACGGAACTGCCCGTCGGAGAGTTGCAGCGCAGGGTCTTCGGCGGCGCGTCCCGCCGGAAAGATCGCGAACAGCCGCCAGCTCCGCAGCCCCAGCGAGAGCAGGTACTCCTTGAACTCGTCGAGCCGGGGCACGAGCGCCGGCGTGACGCAGGTCACGGCGTCGAAGGCGATCGAAGGCTCGGCGGCGGCCATGCGCACCGCCTCCGCAGCGCGGGCGAAACTGAGCGGATGGCGGCGCAAACGGTTGTGCTCGGCCTCGAATCCGTCGATCGAGACGGTCATCGAGTGCAGTCCCGCCGCGAGCAGTCCGTCGAACCGCTGCGGCGTGAGCGCCATGCCGTTGGTGACCATCCCCCACGGGTATTCGCGGTCGTAGAGCGCACGGCCGATCCGTTCCAGGTCGGAGCGCACGAGCACCTCGCCGCCCGAGAGGACGACCATCACGCGGTGCGGATCGACGCGGGGCGTGATCTGGCGGTCGAGCACGCGGAAAAAATCCTCGGCCGGCATGTCTTGGCAGTCGGGCGAGGCCGTGCAGTCCGAACCGCAGTGGCCGCACCGGAGGTTGCAGCGCAGCGTACACTCCCAGAAGAGCGTGCGCAGTTCGTGCCGCTCCACCGCCTCGCGGTGAAGCCGGCGGTAGAGTTCCAGCCCCAGCCGTTTACGCAGCGAAAGATGTCGTCCGTCCATGCTACTCCTCTCCGGTTTTCTCCGCGAGTACGACGTCGACGCCCGAGCGCTCGAAACGCCCGTACATCCAACTTCCCTCGCCCGGGCCCGTCCGGTCGCTCTCCGCAAAGGCGACCTCGACCTCCTTCCCGGCGAAATCGCCGCCGGCCGGGCCGTCCGTGTCGGTGAAGGTCAGCACGGGCGGCATGTAAAGCACATTTCCGTCGGCTTCGAACGTGTAGGCTCCCCGCGTATCGGTGCGAACGGCCGACGGATCGGAGCCCCAGGACGGTCTCCGCACTTCGATGCCCGCGATCGGCGTCCCCGCGGCGTCGGTCACACACCCCTTGACCGTATACTCGGCATAGGGGGTACCGTACATGTCCTCCTGCGGTTCATCGCACCCCGCGAATCCGAGCAGGGAGAGCAGCAGCATCCATAGCTTGTTCATTGTCAGCGCATTTAAAGGGTCGTATGCCAAAGTTAGGAATAATTCCCTAACTTTGTGTCATAAAACCGGAAAAAGATGATCGACCTTACGCAATACCGGCGCCGCGCGACGCACGAAGTCCGCATCGGCGCCTGCACGATCGGCGGCACGCATCCCGTGGCGGTGCAGTCGATGACCAACACCGACACGCGCGACACAGCGGCCTGCGTCGCCCAGATCGAGCGCATCGCCCGCGCCGGCGCGCCCATCGTGCGCCTCACGGCGCAGGGGGTGCGCGAAGCCGAGAACCTGCGCGACATCACCGAGCGGCTGCGTGCCGACGGGAATACGACGGCCCTCGTGGCCGACATCCATTTCCTGCCCGAAGCGGCGGCCGTGGCGGCGCAGTACGTCGACAAGGTACGCATCAACCCGGGCAACTACCGCCTCGACCGCGGCGAACTGGAAGCGCTCGTCGCCCGCTGCCGCGAGCGGGGCGTCGCGCTGCGCATCGGCGTCAACCACGGCTCGCTCTCGAAGCGCATCTTCGACGAGTGGGGCGACACGCCCGAAGGGATGGTGGCCGCAGCCATGGAGTTTCTGCACGTCTGCCGCCGCGAGGCGTTCGACCAGGTGGTCGTCTCGATGAAGTCGAGCAACACGCGCGTGATGGTAGCCGCCTACCGGCTGCTCGTCGAGGCGATGGAGCGCGAAGGGATGACCTACCCGATCCACCTGGGCGTCACCGAGGCGGGCAACGGACTGGAAGGGCGCATCAAGAGCGCCGTGGGGATCGGCGCGCTGCTCGCCGACGGCATCGGCGACACGATCCGCGTCTCGCTGACCGAAGCGCCCGAAAACGAAATACCCGTGGCCCGGCTGCTCGCCGACCATTTCCGCGAACGTCCCGGGACATTCGAGGTGAAACATCCCGAACGCTACTCGCCCACGGTCTACCGCCGCCGAAGCGGCGTACAGACGCCCGTCGTGCGCGACGAGATCACCCCCGCGTTCCGCCTCTTGGAAAGCACGTCGCAGAACCCCACGGCCGAACTGCGTGCGGCGATCCTCTCGCTCGACGGCGATGAACCGGCGGCAGTCGTCCGCCGTTACGACGACACGGATCTCACGACGTTGGCCGTGAAGGCCGCGGCCGACTTGGGGCCGCTCTTTCTGGACGGGCTGGCCGACGGGATCCGCATCCTCGACGACCGCTTCACGGAGGCCCAGCTGCGCGACGTGGAGCTGATGATCCTGCAAGCGGCGCGCGTACGCTTCTCGCATACCGAATACATCGCCTGCCCCTCGTGCGGCCGCACGCTCTACGACATCGAGGGGACGCTGGCGCAGATCAAGGCGCGCACGTCGCATCTGAAAAATCTCAAAATCGGCGTCATGGGCTGCATCGTCAACGGCCCCGGCGAGATGGCCGACGCCGACTACGGCTACGTGGGCGCCGCTCCCGGGCGCATCACCCTCTACAAGGGGCGCACCGTCGTCGAACGCAACATCCCGCAGGAGGAGGCGCTCGACCGGCTCATCGCCCTGATCCGCGAAAACGGCGACTGGCAGGAACCCGAATAACGGCCAGTGCCTACATGAATTCGCGCCGGAGCCAGCGGCGCACCGGCTCGTCGTACCATTTCAGCGCGGCGTAAGCCAGCAGAACGCTCACGACGACCGTGCCGGCCGCAGCGGGCCATGCCTCGCCGAGCGTGAGGCCATGGTTGCGCACCCACGCCGTGTAGGTGTAGACGAGCGGGTAGTGGGTGATATAGATCGGATAGGAGATATCGCCCAGAAACTCGCAGACACGCGCCGAACGCCCCGTCACCGTACCGCTCGCACCCGTCCAGACGATGAGCGGGAAGAGCACGACGACGACCAGCGCGTCGTAGAGCCCGTTTTGCCACAGATGCTCCGTCCCGCCGACGCGCGGCACGGCCAGCAGTGCGACCAGTCCAAGCGAACACCACCAGAAGGCGCGGCGGACATGCCCCGGACGCACGAGACGCGAGAGCAGCAATCCCCCGAAGAAGGGATACATCATGCGTGTGAAGCCCACGCCCAGTTGTTCGGCCGTGAGCGACCAGCCGCCGATGATGTCGCCCGAGGGGCTCGTCAGGGCGAAGCGGATCAGCGTCGCGCCCGACACGGCCACCAGTACCCCCAGCAGCCATTTCGGAAAACGCCGCACGACGAGGGCATAGAGTATATTGGCGCAATATTCGTAGAAAAGCGACCACCCCGGTCCGTTGAGCGGGTGCATCTCCTGCCAGCCGCGCACGTCCATCGACACCGGCACGGGCAGCAGCGTCATGCCGACGAGCATCACCGCGAGCATCTTCCACACCGGCACGGCATGCACCGGCCACATATCGCAATCCTGAAAATAGAACAGCGCCGCACCGACGGCCATGCCCAGCACCACCATGGGTTGCAGGCGGATCAGGCGCCGCTTGAAGAAGCCGCCGACGGTCATCCGCCCCCAACGGTCGTCGTAGGCATAGCCGATGACGAATCCCGAAAGGGCGAAGAAGAAATCGACGGCCAGGTAGCCGTGGTTGAGCAGCTGGTCGAAATGGCTCGTGGCGTGCGCTTCGCAGAGGTGGAAGACCACGACCAGCAGCGCAGCGACGCCGCGCAGGCCGTCCAGAATATCGTAATGGGGTTTGCTGTCGGCATAGGCGGCCGAGGGGAGCGAAGTCTGAGGCATAGGAGTAGTTTTTTCGGAATACAAAAATAGCGAAATCGCAGAAAAAAAGCTCGGATCGCCGAAAGATTCGTATTTTTGCAGCCGGCGGACGGTGCCGCCGCAACGAAACGATACGACCCGAGATGACGATTCTTCCCGCAGCCTACCTGCCCAGCATCGAATACTGCGCCCGTTGGGCGCAGGGGCCGTGCGTGGTCGACGGCGGCGAACACTTCGTCAAACGCTCGGAGCGCAACCGCACGCACATCCTCACGGCCGGCGGCGTACTCGTGCTGACGGTGCAGGCCGTGCGCGCCAACCGCCCGCGCACGCCGATGCGCGACGTGCGTATCGACTACTCCAAGCACTGGCAGCATCAGCACTGGACGGCGCTGGTCTCGGCCTACAAGGCTTCGCCCTACTTCGACCACTACGCCCCCCGTTTCGAGCCTTTCTACACCCGCCGCTACGAATTCCTCTTCGACTACGACCTGCGCCTCATGGAGACGATCGCCGAACTGCTCGGCCTGCCCATGCCGGCCGTCTCGGAAGCGTATCTGACGGCCGACGAAGGCGATCTCGACCTGCGCCCCAAACGAAAAGAGGGCGCGGACTTCGCGTCCCCGCCCTATATTCAGGTCTTCTCCGACCGCCTGCCTTTCACGCCTAATCTTTCGATCGCAGACCTTTTGTTTTGCGAAGGGCCTCAAAGTCCCGCGCTTTTAAAGCAGTGCCGACTCTGAGCGACACGCTGTCGCGCAGCTCGCCGCAGCGCGCTTCGATGCGGTTCTCGCCCGGCAGCAGCTTGCAGTCGGCACGGAACTGCCCCTCGGCGTATTTCGTGAGCGCCACGCTGTCGCCGTTGACCAGCAGCACGGGATCTTCGCCCGACGAATAGACCTTGATCCGCTGCTCGGCCGACGGACGCACGCGCCACCGCCGCTCGGCGATGTAGAGCGTCGGCTCGCGCCGGTTCCACAAGGTACGGTAAAGGTAGTAGATGTCCTTCTTCTGCCGGCGGTCGAGCGTCACCATGCCGCAGGCGTAGCGGTCGTTGGCGCCGCGCGCCGTACCGAAATCGAACATCGCATTGACCCACTCGCCCCAGAAGGCCGGATCGGAGACGATCCTGCGGGCGTACTCCTCATGGAACCGCGTTTGCCACCGTTCGGGCAGCCAGTGCGTTCCGGGCGTCGGGCGTCCCAGCAGGTCGTCCTGCTGCGAGGGATAACCCGGCACGCCGTAGCAGGGGGCCGCCAGCAGATTGCCCCACGACTTGTGGAGCGTCTCGCACCAGTATCCCACGTCGTCGGTCGTGCCCCGCATCCAGCCCACGTTCTGTTTGAGCGCAATGAGGTCGGTGATCGTATTCAGCTCGCCGTCCTGATTGCTCAGCGCGACGGTCGGACGCGACGGGTCGACCCGTTTGAGCGCCGTATGCAGTTCGCGGATATAGGGCGTCACGTCGTCGCCGCGCTGCCAGACGAGCGAAAAGATCCCCCACATCACCACCGAGGGGTGGTTGAAGTTCTGGGCGACGATCTCGCGCAGCTGCTCGCGGCCGTTGGCGCGGAAACGCTCCGTCGGGAAGTAGAAGACGTCGCCCAGATAGGGCGAACGCATGAGCGGCAGATCGATCCACGCCATGAGCCCCCGCTCGTCGAGCCGGTCGTAGAGGTACTGGTCGTGCGGTCCCGAAACCGAGTGGACGGCATTGGCCCCCACATCGTGTACGAAGGCCAGATCCTCGTCGTAGTCGGCCGCCGTGAAGGCGTTGGCGACGCTCGCCCGATCGTGGTAGAGCGCCACGCCGTGCAGACGCACCGTGTCGCCGTTGACAAGCAGGCCGCGGCCCGAAGCGGCGATCCGCCGGAACCCGGTGCGCACGGTCACCTCGTCCGACAGCGAGTCGCACGCGACGCGCGCCGTCACCGTATAGAGATTCGGCGCGGCGGGGCTCCACAGCCGCGGCGCGTCGACGGTGAAGGGAATCGTCACCGGCTCGCCGACCGTCCGGTTGTTCTTTTGCGTCTTCTCGACCACCACATAGCCGTCGGGATCGCGCACCGTGAGGGTAATCATCCCCTGGCAATCCTTCGGCGCGGAGACATAGACCGCCGCACGGCCCTCGACCGCGTCGTCGTCCACCGACACCTGCTCGACGAAGAGCCCGTCGGTTCCCCAGACCGTAGGCGATACGGCTACCCTGTCGGTCAGGATCAGGTCGACGTCGCGGTAGATGCCGCCGTAGACGTTCTGCTCGGTCGAGGTGGGCAGTACGTCGTTCTGGAAAGTGTTGCTGACCACCACGAGCAGGCGGTTCTCGGCGCCGAACTTCACGCGGCCGGTGATTTCGAACGTGAAGGCCGTGAAGCCGCCGCGGTGCTCGCCGACATGATAGCCGTTGACGAAGACGTCGGCCACGGTCTGCACGCCGTCGAAGCGCAGAAAGAGCCGCTTCGACGCCCAGTCGGCAGGAATGTAGAGCCGGCGCATGTAGTTGCCCGTCGTGCGCTGGTACTCCGAGTTGCCGGCCAGCGCATCGAGGTTCCACGTATGGGGCAGGGTGATATTGCGCGCGTCGTCAGCACTGTTTTCGCTGCGGAAATAGAAAGTCCAGTCGTCGTTGAGACGGTAGACCTCCCGCGCGGCGGACTCCGCCACGAAGGCCGCCAGCATACTGATCAGAAGCAGATAACGTTTCATAATCCTCCTATCGTTTTAGTTCGGACGGCGCATCCGGATCGCCTCCGTCCGCGACGGAGCGGAACCCGTCCCCGTGCAAAGATACGAATAAGTGAGGGCAGAAGCAAGCGCCAGGCAATTAAAACAGCATCCTGCCGAGCCGTTACGATACCCTGCTGCAACATTGCGGCGCTCAGCGCCGCGCGGGCCGAAGCCTCCGCCCGCGGAGGCCCGCCACTGTGGGCGTGCTCCGCAGACTTCGACCCGCAGATACGGCAGCAACCGATCCTCACGCATCCTCGGGATGACGGAACGGAATTCCTAATTTTAATTCTTAAATTGCAAATCGCAGGTTGCTTTTGCCTTCGCCTTGCACCACTTTGCGGAGGACGAGCCTCCGCTTAGACAGGCGGCGCTTCGGCAGAATCCAAATAAATTTGGTTCTGCGCTCGGTTTGCACACTTTGTGGAGGACGAAGTCTCCGCTTAGACAGGCGGCGCCTCGGCAAAACCAAATAAATTTGGTTCTGCGCTCGGCTTGCACACTTTGCGGAGGGCAAAGCCTCCGCTTAGATAGGCGGCGCCTCGGCAAAACCAAATAAATTTGGTTCTGCGCTCGGCTTGCACTATCTTTGTCCCAGACAACAACCCGCTCCGCGTACCAATGAACATTCTCGACATCATCGTCTGGCTCGCACTGGCCGTCGCCGTGTTCAACGGCTGGCGCAAAGGCTTCATCGGCAAACTCTTCTCGCTGGCCGGACTCGTCGGCGGCATCTGGCTCGCGCTGGGCTACGGCGCCCGCTGCGGCGAGGCGTTGCACATGGAGGGAACGACGGCCGCCGTAGCGGGACCGATCGTCGTCTTCGTCGCCGCGGCCGTCGCGGCCAACCTCGTCGGCCGGCTCGTAAGCAAGGCATGCAGCACGATCGGACTGGGCGGTCTCGACACGCTGCTGGGCATCGCGCTGGCGCTGTTGCAGGCCGTGCTGCTGCTGGGACTCGCCTTCAAGGCGACCGACTATTTCGATCCCGGGCTCATCGCCCGTTCCACGCGCGAAGAGTCCAAATGCTACGTACCGGTGATGTGCGTGGCGGACAAGATCTTCCCCTCGCTGGGGGAATACGCCCGCGAGTACCTGCCCCGACCGGAGCGGGAAGAACCCGCGGAAAAGCCGGAGACAACCGAAAAACTGCAAAACGCATGAACACCGAGATCCGAGGAGTCGTCACCCGTGCCACGGGGAGCTGGTACGACGTGCTGCACGAAGGGCGCACGATTGCCTGCCGCATCCGCGGCCGCATCCGCCTCAAAGGCCTCCGCTCGACCAATCCGGTCGTCGTGGGCGACGAGGTGGTCTGCACCGAAGGCGGCGACGGAGAGTGGGTGATCGAACGCATCCTGCCGCGCCGCAACTACATCATCCGGCGCGCCTCGAACCTCTCGAAAGAGTCGCACATCATCGCCGCGAACATCGATCAGGCACTGCTCGTGGCCACGCTCTCGCAACCCGTGACGGCCCCCGAATTCCTCGACCGCTTTCTGGCGACGTGCGAAGCCTACAAGATCCCCGCGACGATCCTGCTGGCCAAATACGACCTCGCTGCGGCCAACCCCGAAGCCGCGGCGGCCTTCCACGCCACCTACGAAAGCGCGGGCTACCGCGTCGTCGACCTCTCGACGCTCGACGGCACGGGACTCGACGCGGTGCGTGCGCTCGTCGCCGGCCGCACGACGCTCGTGGCGGGCAACTCGGGCGTCGGCAAGTCGACGCTCGTCGGCGCACTCGAACCCGGACTGGCGCTGCGCACGGGAAGCATCTCGGAGAGCCACCGCAAAGGACGGCATACGACCACCTTCTCGGCCATGTACCCCCTCACGGGCGGCGGGTTCCTGATCGACACCCCCGGCATCAAGGGATTCGGCCTGATCGACATCGACGATCACGAACTGTGGCACTACTTCCCCGAAATGATGCGCATCGGGGCGGGCTGCCGCTTCTACAACTGCACCCACACCCACGAACCGGGCTGTGCCGTGCGCGAGGCAGTCGCACGGGGCGAGGTGGCGCGGTCGCGCTACGAAAGTTACCTGAAAATCCGCGACGAAGATGACAAATACCGCAAATAACCGCCCGCAGGAGTGGTACGACGCGCGCGCCGACCACCTCGCCGAGTTCCTCACCGACGAACGGCGCCGCACGCTCGCAACGGCGCTCGCCGAGCGGACGCGCTACATGACGCTGCTGGCCGAAAACACCTTCCATCCGCACAACGCCTCGGCGCTGATGCGCCACTGCGACGCCTTCGGCGTGCAGGAGCTGCACACGGTCGAAACCCTCTGCAAGTTCTCGCCCAACGCCTCGATCGTGCGCGGGACGGACAAGTGGGTCGACGTGCGCCGCCACGCCTCGACGGCCGAAGCGATCGCCGCATTGCGGGCCGAAGGCTACCGGATCGTGGCCACGACGCCCCACCGCGAAAGCTGCACGCCCGAAACGTTCGACGTCGCGCGCGGTCCCTTCGCGCTGGTCTTCGGCACCGAGCACGCCGGCATCTCCGACGAGGCGATGGCGGCGGCCGACGAATACCTGCGCATCCCGATGTGCGGGCTGGTCGAGAGCCTCAACGTCTCGGCCTCGGCGGCGATCCTCGTCTACATGCTCTCGCAGCGCGTGCGCTCGAAGGTCGAGGGGTGGCGGCTGCCGCCGCTCGAAGCCGCGGCGCTGCGCCTGCGCTGGATGCGGGCCGCCGTACGCGACGCCGAAGGGATTCTGGCGCGGCGCTTTCCCGAAGAGTGAAATTTCCGAAGAAAACGATGAATACGATTCTACGCAAACAGTTTCTCGCCCACGTGGGACAAACCTCGCCGTCGCCGATGCTCGTCGAGGTCGCGCGGGCCGAGGGGTCGTTCTTCTACACCCCCGACGGGAAACGCTATTACGATCTGGTGGCGGGCGTCTCGGTGAGCAACGTCGGCCACTGCAACCCCGACGTGGTGCGCGCCGTGCAGGAGCAGGCGGCGCGCTACATGCACGTGATGGTCTACGGCGAAATGGTCGAGTCGCCGCAGGTGACCTATGCCGCGCGGATCGCCGCTGCGCTGCCCGCACCGCTCGACAGCGTTTATTTCGTCAATTCGGGCGCCGAGGCGGTCGAAGGGGCGCTCAAACTGGCCAAGCGCGTCACCGGACGCACGGAACTCGTCTCGATGCGCCGCGCCTACCACGGTTCGACGCACGGCGCGATGAGCATGATGGGCACCCCCGAAGGCGAGGAGTGGAAGGCGGCTTTCCGGCCGCTGCTGCCCGACGTGCGCGCGATCGAATTCAACGATTTCGAGGCGCTCGACCGGATCACCCGCCGCACGGCCGCCGTACTCGTCGAGCCAGTGCAGGGCGAAGCGGGCGTGCGCCTGCCGGCTGCGGGCTGGCTCGAAGCGCTGCGCGAACGCTGCGACCGCACGGGCGCACTGCTCGTCTTCGACGAAATACAGACCGGACTGGGGCGCACGGGAGCGCTCTTCGCCATGCAGCGCTACGGCGTCACGCCCGACATCGTCTGCCTGGCCAAGGCCTTCGGCGGCGGAATGCCGCTGGGGGCGTTCGTCGCGGCGAAGCGGACGATGGACACCTTGCAGACCGACCCCGCACTGGGACATATCACCACGTTCGGCGGACATCCCGTCTGCTGCGCAGCGGGACTGGCGGCCTTCGACTACCTGACACGCAACCGCGTCGTGGAGCAGGTCGAAGCCAAGGGAGCGCTCTACGAGGAGCTGCTCGCGGGACATCCGCAGGTGCGCGAAATCCGCCGCAGCGGGCTGCTGCTGGCCGTCGAGCTGGGCGATGCGGCCAAACTCTACCGCATGATGGAGCTTTTCAAGGAGGCGGGGATTCTGAGCGACTGGTTCCTCTACTGCGACACGGCGTTCCGCATCTCGCCGCCGCTGACCATTTCGGAAGAGGAGGTGCGCGACTCGGCCCGTATCATCGCCGAGTGCTTGGACAAGCTGTAAGTGCATCCGCAGCAACCGAATAAAAGCGCCGTGAAGTCAGCTTCACGGCGCTTGTTCGATCCGGTCGATCGCCACGAGCGCATTCCTACCTGCCCTCCGCGAAACTTTTCAGCAGGGCGATCTCCTCCGGCCAGCGGCTCTCGTCGGGCGTCTCCAAAATGAGCGGAATACCGTCGAAACGGCTGTCCTCGGCGATATAACGGAAACATTCGAGCCCGAGCATCCCTTCGCCCAGCGGCGCGTGACGGTCGACACGGCTGCCGACACCCTTCATCGCATCGTTGAGGTGCATCCCGCGCAGATACTTCATCCCCACCACCTCGTCCAGTTCGCGGAAGGTCGCCTCGCACCCCGCGCGGGTCGAGAGATCGTAGCCGGCGGCGAAGGCGTGGCAGGTGTCGATGCAGACGCCCACGCGCGACTTGTCCTCCACGCGCTCGATCAGATAGGCCAGGTGATGGAACGAAAAACCGAGGTTCGACCCCTGCCCCGCCGTATTCTCGATCACGGCCGTGACACCGTGCGTGCGGTCGAGCGCACGGTTGATCGACGCGGCGATCCGGTCGAGCGACTCCTCGGGCGCGATCTGCCGCAGGTGGCTGCCCGGATGGAAGTTGAGCCGATCGAGTCCCAGCGCCTCGCAGCGCGCCATCTCCTCCTCGAAGGCGCGGCGCGACTTTTCGAGCGCTTCGTCGTCGGGATGGCCCAGATTGATCAGGTAACTGTCGTGGGGCAGAATCTGCGCAGGCGCATAACCGCACTCGTCGCAGGCGGCGCGGAAGGCCGCGACCTGCTCCGCCGTAAGCGCCGGAGCGCTCCACTGCCGCTGATTCTTGGTAAAAAGGGCGAATGCCGTCGCCCCGATGGCACGGGCGTTGCGGGGTGCGTTCTCGACGCCGCCCGCAGCGCTCACATGTGCTCCGAAGTATTTCATAACAACTCTTTTACCGACAAATATACGGGATTTCCTGAATAATTTCCTATTTTTGCAAAAAATAAATCGCGTATGAACAAGTGTACGACGCTTCTCCTGACCACGGCGATCCTGCTCGCGGGGCCCGCCGCCGCGCAAATCTCCATAGACCGCGTGGAACCCCAGTCCGGAGAAGTCAGTTTCGCCGACTCGATCCGCCGGCAGCAGGTCGAACGCGACGCCTTCTCGCTGGCCAAGTACCGTGCCGAACGGGCCGCTATCCGCAAGGAGCGCAACTACCTCGAAATATCGGCTTCGGTGCAGGGAACGCTCACCTCGTTCAACGACCCGTGGATCGAAGTGTCGGGCGGCGACAACTCGATCGCCGCGATCGGCACCTTCTTTCTGGATCATATCTTCACCAAGGACAAATTCTCGATCGAGACCAAGGCGAGCGCCAAATTCGGCTACAACCGCATCAAGGCCGTCCCCGAAGGCGAAGAGGGCGAGGTCGGCATCTGGTACAAGAATCAGGACGAATTCTGGGTACAGACCGCCCCGTCGTTCAACTTCTCGAAAAACTGGTCCTACGGCGCGATGCTCAAATTCCGCACCCAGTTCGCCAACGGCTACAAGGCCCGCACGCAGCAGAAGGAGATCCACCGCAAGAGCACCTTCATGTCGCCGGGCTATCTCGACCTGTCGGTCGGTCTGACCTACAACTGCCCCAACAAGAGCTTCCCGGTCAAAATCAACATGTCGCCGGTGGCCCTGAGCGCCGTATTCGTCGAGAGCAAGCAGATCCGCGAAAACTTCGTCTACGATTTCAGCGAGGCCAACAAGGAGGCCGGCACCCGCAAATACGTCGAACCCTACGGCGTGCCGTCGAACAAGACGTCGAAGTACGAAGGCGGTTCGTCGATCCAGATCGACTTCGACCGCAAATTCGGCAACCGCGACGTGCTGCGCTACCGCACGACCTTCTTCTCGTTCTACGGCTGGATCTCGAACCTCGGCCAGAAAAACAAGATTGCGAAATTCTCCGACTACATCGCCGCCTACGACAAGTGGGAGGCCGACGGGAAGGATCAGGAGACCAAACCGACGCTGCCGATCCACCCCACCGTCCGCTGGGAGAACACGCTCGACATCAAGGCGACGAAATATCTCACCACGAGCATCTATTTCCAGCTCTACTACAACCGCGCCCAGAGTTATGCGGTACAGACCCAGGCCATTCTGAGCGTCGGACTGAGCTACACGTTCCAGAACAAACCCAAACCTAAGAAATAAGCGCCGCGCATCATGTACAAAAACTCCCGTTCCACCGTTTTGCTTCCGCTCGTCGTGGCAGCGGCAGTCGCCCTGGGCATCTTCCTCGGACAATTTCTGGGGAGGTCGTCGGCCGAATCCGACATCAAGGGCATCCTGCGCTCGCTGGCGCTGCCTCAGAACAAGGTATCGCAGACGCTGTCGCTCATCGAGACGCAGTACGTCGACTCGGTGGCCATCGATTCGCTCGTCGAACGGGCGCTGCCCGTCATCGTTTCGGAACTCGACCCCCACTCGGTCTACATCCCCGCCTCGGAGATGGCCGAAATCAACGAACCGCTCGACGGCGAATTCGACGGCATCGGCGTGGTATTCAACATGGCCACCGACACGGTGATCGTGCTGAACGTCATTCCGTCGGGGCCGAGCGACAAGGCGGGCGTCGTGGCGGGCGACCGCATCGTGCGCATCAACGATTCGCTGGTGGCCGGACAACAGATCGCCCAGCGCGAGATCATGCGCCGGCTGCGCGGCAAACGCGGCTCGGAGGTGCGGCTGGGGCTCGAACGGCGCGGCATCGACGAACTGGTGGAGGTGACGGTCGTGCGCGACAAGATCCCGATCCGCAGCCTCACGGCGGCACTGATGCTCACCGGCGACATCGCCTTCGTCAAACTGGACCAGTTCGCCCGCACCTCGCACACCGAACTGCTCGAAGCGCTCTCGACGCTCCGCACGCAGGGAATGCGCAAACTGATCCTCGACCTGCGGGGCAATTCGGGCGGGTTCCTCGACCAGGCGATCGCCATCGCCAACGAGTTCCTGCCCGCCGACAAACTGATCGTCTATACCGAAGACCGCAACCACCAGCGCATCGAACAATACAGCGACGGCACGGGCAGCGCCGCCGACCTCGACCTGGCGGTGCTCGTCGACGAGGGAAGCGCCTCGTCGAGCGAAATCCTCGCCGGAGCGTTGCAGGACAACGACCGCGGAACGATCATCGGCCGCCGTTCGTTCGGCAAGGGGCTCGTCCAACAGCAGATTCCCTACGCCGACGGTTCGGCGCTGCGGCTGACCGTCGCCCGCTACTACACCCCCACGGGGCGCTCGATCCAGAAACCCTACACCTCGGGCGACGCCGAGAGCTACGACGCCGACATCTGGAACCGCTACCAGCACAACGAGTTCTTCTCGGCCGATTCGATCCGTTTCGACAACGCGCTGCGCCGCACAACGCCGGGCGGCAAGGTGGTCTACGGCGGCGGCGGCATCATGCCCGACATCTTCGTACCGCTCGACACGACCGACCTGACCAAATATTACCTCGAAGTATCGGGACGTAACATTCTCTACCGTTATACGATCGAATACGCCGACGCCCACCGCAAGGCGCTCAACGCCGTCCGGACGACAGCCGACCTGCGGGCGCTGCTCGATGCCGACCGGGGACTCGTCGACGACTTCGTCCGCTACGCCGCCCGCAAGGGCGTCGCCCCGCGCTACGGCGACATCGCCCGCTCGCGGCAGCTGATGGAGGCGCAGCTCAAAGCCTACATCGGCCGGAACACCTCGCTCGAAGACAGCGGCTATTTCCTGAGCATCTATCCCGAAGACGAGGTGATCGTGCGCGCGATCGGAGAACTGGAACATCCCACGATTCCGACGGTAAAGGCCGCAGAGGCCGTCGCCGAGGGAGAACCGGCGGAGGAACAGCCTGCCGAAGAAGAGCCTGCGGAGGAGGCGCCGCATGATTAAGCGCATCGTCGGACTGCTGGCCGCGGCAGCCGTCCTCGCCGTGGTTGTCTTCGCCATCCTGGGTTCCGGCACCTATTCTTCGTTTATCGAACGGGCCGGCCGATCGGCCGCGGCACCCGCCGCGACCTCCGTTGCGGCACCCGATCCGACGTCCGACAGCCTCGTGAACGCCCCTGAGGATACGACTGCCGCCGGAATTCCTGCGGATACGGCAGCGGTTTCCGGCACGGCCGACATGCTCTCCGCAGGGAGATAAGTCCCTGTCATCGAGCCGTCCCGCCCGATTGACCGCACCGATCAAAGCCGAAGCTGCTGCAACCGAAAAGGTTGCAGCAGCTTTCTTACCGCCCATGCGCCTCACCTGCGTTCCCTCCCGAAACGAAGTCCGAGCGAGACACCGAAAGGATACAGATCCGACGCTTTATAAACGATCTTGTCCTCCGTCGCCCTATAATCCAACGAACGCCAGACGCAACCGAAAGACAAGTCGGCGTAAAGCCCCCGGCTCAATCGGGTATACAACCCGACCTTGCCATGAACCGAAGCTGCCCACTGGGAGGACGGATAGTTCATCAAATCGAAAGCTGTCCCCAAAAGTGCGTCATCGAACCGATTCTCGTAATCATACCCCTCTACGCTCCAATCGCTGAAATCGTGATAAGAACAGCCTACTCCCGCTTGGAGATAGTAGAATGTTTTAAGGCTGCGGATATATCCGCAAACTTCGAACTGAACTCCCACAGAAACAGCGCGGTTGCGATACGAATAAACCATCTCAGCATCCTTCCGTTTAGAGGGAGCCGTTTCGGTATAACGGACGAAACCTCCTATCCCGAAATAGTTGAACCGATTGAGGTACCGCATCGCCGAAGCCTCGGCCGACCAGCCGTCGGTGATGATGCCGCCCGACACGCCGTACAGCATCCGATGCTGCGGTACCTCGTTGAACGTACGGCCCTGCCACGGCTGCCAGCCGCGGGTTTTACCGCGGTAGAGCATCCGGCGATCGCCGTCGCTCAGGACATATTCCACCCGACGGCGCGGAACGAACAGCAACAGCGAGTCGCCCGACGATACCGCACTGCGATAGAACAGGCTGTCGCCCTTGCTCTGCTCCCAAAGCACACGCCCCGTAAGCGGATTCTCCTTATGCAAAACGATTACATCCTGCGACTTGCAGGGAAACAAACCCAGAAGGGTAAAAACGGATAGTAATAAAAATCGATTCATCGACAAACAACGATTTGAGATTCATTACAGACAATCACCTGCGTTCCCGTCCGAAGCGCAGACCGACGCTAAACCCGAAGGGAAACTGGTCGCTGGATATGTATTTCTGGGGAATTCGCGTGAAGATATGTCCTATTCCGGTAAAAGCCACATCGGCATACAATCCGCGCGTCAACCGAACGTAAGCACCCAAACGATAGTTGAATTGATAGGCCCAACGCGAGGTAGGATACTGGTTTTCGAGCTCTTCCCGCTTGACATACGTTTCCAGCCATTCCAACTTGGCATCATAGCCATCGCCCCATTTGAAATGGTGATAACATCCTCCCAATCCAAAATCGACATAGAAAAAAGTTTTCAACCGCCGGCTATACCCTCGGATTTCAGTTTGAGGCCCGAAAGCAACCGCTCGATGATCGTATGTAGAAATTCTGACATAGTCGTCACGGGACGGATTCGTCGAAAAATACCGGACAAACGCCCCCACACCGATACGGTTATTGCGATTCATCATCCGCATCGCCGACGCATCGATCGACCAGCCGTCGAGAATCGTGCTCCACGACGCGGCATAGAGCATCCGATGCTGCGGTACCTCGTTGAACGTACGGCCCCGCCACGGCTGCCAGCCGCGGGTTTTGCCGCGGTAGAGCATCCGGCGATCGCCGTCGCTCAGGACATATTCCACCCGACGGCGTGGAACGAACAGCAGCAGCGAGTCGCCCGACGACACCGCACTGCGGTAGAACAGGCTGTCGCCCTTACTTTTTTCCCACAGCACACGCCCCGTAAGCTTGTTTTCCTTATGCAAAACGATTACATCCTGCGACTTGCAGGGAAGCACGCCCAGAAGGACGCAACCAAAAAATAGCAAATATCGGCTCATTTATAACGGTTTTAGGTTTTTAGGTTCAGATGCACTTTCCCCGCGGAAGCCGATACCGCACCGGACTACCGAAGGGGGGGGGTATCGAGGCCGCCCTCGCGGGCGAACTCCTCGACCGAACGGATATAATGAGCGATCGTCTCGTCCATCGAGACATAGGATTTGCCCCCGGCGGCATTCTTGTGTCCGCCGCCGTCGAAATATTTGCGGGCAAAGAGGTTGACGTCCACATCGCCGCGCGAGCGCAGCGACACACGGATGAACTTGTGGTGGCCGAGGAACATGGCCGACATCTTCATCTTCTTGATCGTCAGCGGATAATTGACGAATCCCTCGCTGTCGCCCTGCTGGAAACGGTAGCGGCGCATCTCGGCCTCCGTAAGCGACATGTAGGCCGCCGTCCCCTCCTGGATGATGTTCATCTTGCGGTGGATCGCATAGCCGAACAGACGGGCGCGGTCCTCCGTATAACCGTTGTAGACGCTGTTGTGAATACCGGCCACGTCGATCCCTTTCTCGACCAGGACGGCCAGGGCGCGGTAGAGCGCCGGCGTGAGGAACGAGAAGGAGAAGTTGCCGGTATCGGTCATCATGCCCACATAGAGCGCTTCGGCCATCTTGCGGGTGATGACCTCCGTTCCGCAGAGCTGCTCGATGATGCAGTAGAGCAGGAAGCAGGTGCTCGACGACTGCGGATAGGAGAATTGCAGGTCGAAGCCTCCGTCGGGCGAAAGGTGATGATCGATCAGCACGCGCCGCGCCGCCGTATTCTCGGCCAGCGCGTCGCTGAGCGCTTCGAGGCGCGACAGGGAGTTGAAATCGAGGCAGAAGACGATATCCGCCCCGCGAATGGCTTCGAGCGCGCGTTCGGGCGCGAAGCGGAAGATCACCACTTCGCGGATGTCGGGCATCCAGTCGAGAAAATAGGGGTATTTGTTGGGGACGATCATCGTCACCTCATGCCCCATCGCCGCGAGCACATCGCGCCATGCCGTCGAGGCCCCGATCGCATCGCCGTCGGGGTTGGTATGTGCGACCAGCACGATCTTCCGGTGAGGTGCGGCGAGCAGTTCGCGGAGCGCTTCGATTTTTGCACTGTCGATCTTCATCGCTTCAAAGATACGAATAAGTGAGTACAATGTCAAATTTATTTGAGCATTGTCGAACGGGAGTATCTAAGACGAAGTCAAAGGTAACAAAAGGTTCGGAAATTTCCTACTTATCCGCCATTTTCTGCTTCTCACGGCTCTTGCACCACGGCGCGATCCCGCAGGCGTCGCACTTCGGAGCCCGCGCCGTGCAGACGTAACGGCCGTGGAGAATCAACCAGTGATGCGCCACGGGCAGCAGATGCGACGGGATGTTCTTTTCGAGCTGCAACTCGGTCTGGAGCGGGGTTTTGGCGCCGCGCGTAAGCCCGATGCGGGCCGACACGCGGAAGACGTGGGTATCGACGGGCATCACCTCCTTGCCCCAGATGACCGCCCCTACGACGTTGGCCGTCTTGCGCCCCACGCCGGGCAACCGCTGCAAGGCGTCGAGATCCGACGGCACCACGCCGCCGAACTCCGTGCAGAGCATCCGCGCCATGGCGGCCAGGTTGCGGGCCTTGTTGTTGGGATAGGAGATGCTTTTGATGTAGGCGTAGATCTCTTCGGCCGTAGCCTGCGCCATCGCCTCGGGCGTGGGATAGGCTTCGAAAAGCGCCGGCGTAGTCATGTTGACCCGCTTGTCGGTACACTGCGCCGAAAGAATGACGGCCACCAGCAACTGGTAGGGATCCTTGTACTGCAACTCGCTCTCGGCTACGGGCATGTTGGCCTCGAACCAGCCGATCACGCCCGCATAACGTTCCTTCAATGTCATAGCTTTATCGTTTCGGCTGCCGTCGCAGCCATTTCTTCACCAACAGTCCGTATCCCGCCGCATCGAACACGAGCAGCGGCGTGCGCCGCACGTCGCGCCACCAGCGCGAAAGATACTCCGCCGTCGTACCGTCGCGCGACAACACCCACAGTGCCACGCGCATCCGACGCCGACGCAGCGCCCGCAGGTGGCGCCCCGTGCCGTAACGGGCGTCGAACCAGAGCGAGATGTCGCACAGCGAATCGCAGAAGGCGATGCGCGCACGGTAAGCCCGACTCTGGCTGACACTTTCGGGCAACATGCGGTGGACGGCCGTCACCTCCTCCGATGCCCGGATGCGGCTGCACGCCGCGAACCAGATCCACATCGGCGCATCGTCGGTCAGCCATTCGGGATGCTCTTCCGGCCGCACCTCCGCGTAGTAGCGCAGGATCAGCTCCCGCCGCGCGACGGCCGTGCAGTTCTCGACCGTATTGTCGAACAGCAGCCGGTCGAAATCGCAAAAGAGCTCTCCGGCAGGATAGCGCCGCCGCTCGCCCGTCGCCTCGAACCGCCGCTCGGAGCGGGTATAGCTCAACCCGCAGGCGGGATCGGCCTCCAACGCCTCGACCTGCCGTTGCAGTTTGAGCGGGTCGCACCACCAGTCGTCGCCGTCGCACATCGCCACGTAACGGCCCCGGCACGCTTCGATCGTGCGCCGGTAGTTGGCGCGCATCCCCACGTTGACATCCCCCGTCAACAACCGGATGCGGTCGGGATAACGCGCGGCGTAGTCGCGGCAGATCGCACCCGTGCCGTCCATACTGCAATCGTCGCTCAACACCAGCTCCACGGCGAACGTCGTCCGCTGCGACAGCACCCCTTCGATCGCCCGGCCGATGTAGGGCGCGTGGTTGTAGGCGGTCATGCAGACCGATACGAGAGGTTCGGCATTCATCATCTGTTCCCATTCAAAAATTCATGTCGGGCAGCGCGGCGGAGCGCACTCCATACCAGCTTTCCGCCCCCTCTCCACACGAACAGCAGGGAGGGTTCCCGACGGACGTCGCGCCACCAGCGGCGCAGACAGGCACCGCCGCCCGCATCCCTCATCAGCGTGAGGATATATTCCATGCGCATCCTGGCGATCCGCCGCCGCTGACGGCCGCCGCCGTAGCGGGCGTCGAACCAGCACTTGATGTCGAAAATCGCATCGAAATAGACGATCCGGCGATCCAGCGACGACTGGTGACTGCCGCTGTCGGGCAGTACGCGGAAAACCGCCGTCTCGCAGTCCAGAAACCGGATCGTGCAGCGCGGCGCCATCCAGAGCCACATCGGGTAGTCTTCCAGCGGCCACGGCCGTTCGAGCGGCCGCAGTTCGGGATCGGCATAGTAGCCCGCGAGCAGGTCGCGCCGCACGACGGCCGCACAATTGGGAATCGTATTGTTCAACAACAGCTCCTCGAAGGTCGTCGCACCCGCCCCCATCGGGTAGTTCTCGACGTAACGCCCCTCCTCCTGCGCATAACAGCGCACCCGCGTATAGCAGATGCCGCAGGCGGGATCGGCCTCCAACGCTTCGACCTGCCGTTGCAGTTTGAGCGGGTCGCACCACCAGTCGTCGCCGTCGCACATCGCCACGTAACGGCCCCGGCACGCTTCGATCGTGCGCCGGTAGTTGGCGCGCATCCCCACGTTGACATCCCCCGTCAACAACCGGATGCGGTCGGGATAACGCGCGGCGTAGTCGCGGCAGATCGCACCCGTGCCGTCCATACTGCAATCGTCGCTCAACACCAGCTCCACGGCGAACGTCGTCCGCTGCGACAGCACCCCTTCGATCGCCCGGCCGATGTAGGGCGCGTGGTTGTAGGCGGTCATGCAGACCGATACGAGGGGGGGGGTCGCGACGCACCCCGACGCCGCAGGCGCGGCAGGATCGAAAACCGGTATCATCGTTTCGTCAATTTGGCGAATTTCGCAAGCAGGGTCTTCTCGCCGTACTCCTCGAAGACGACGACCAGCTTATGATCGGCCGCCAGCGTTTCGATACGCACGATCTCCCCGCACCCGAACTTGGGATGCTCGACCCGCTCGCCGACGGCATAGCCCGACGCCGCGGCGTTCCCTGCGGCGGGTGCCGCTCCGCCGCCCAGCCGCCGCAAATTCTCCGGCACAACGGGGCGTTGCAGCGCAGGGCGCCGGAAGGCGGAATCCGTCCCGCCCCGCCCGCCGAACGAAGGGGCGCCGCTCTCCGGCCGCGAACCGCCGGAATAGGCTCCGCCCCGTCCGCCGAACGAAGATTTCGCACCGCCGAAGGAGGGGTTGCCGCTGCCGCCCGCCCGCTGCTGATAACGCACGTCGAAACGCCGGCGCAGCTCTTCGAGCGCCGTGCGGCCGCCGGCTGCGGCCTCTTCGCGCACGGGCGTCTGGCCGGCCCCGACCGCACCGTCGAGATAGCGGGGGTCGATCTCGCGCAGGAAACAGCTCGGACGCGAAAACTCCATGTTGCCCCACTTGAACCGCATCTCGGCATAGGAGAGCACCGCACTGCATTTGGCGCGCGTGAGGGCCACGTAGAACAGGCGCCGCTCCTCCTCGAAGCCTTCGGGCGACTCGGCGGCCCGCTGCGACGGGAAGAGGTTCTCCTCCATCCCGACGATGTAGACGTATTTGAACTCCAACCCCTTGGCCGAATGGACGGTCATGAGCGTCACCTTGTCGTCGTCGCCCGCGTCCTCCTTCTTGTCCATGTCGGTGGTGAGCGTCACGCTCTGCAACCACTCCTCGACGGTGGCCTCCCCGAGCTCTTCGCCCGCACGAATCTCGGCGTCGCGCTGCTCCTTGAAGAGCTGCATCGAGTTGAGCAGCTCCTCGATGTTGTCGAGCGCCGAAGTAGCCTCGGGGCTGTTCTCACGGCGGAAGAGCGCCAGAATGCCCGAACGCGACGCCACCTCCATACCGAAGTCGTAGAGTCCCTTCTGCGCACGTTCGAGCGAGAGCGAGCGGATGAGCGCCACGAACTCGGCGACCTTGCGCACGATCGTGCGCTGCACGGGATCGCTCACAGGCTCGGCCACCAGCGCGTCGACCGCCTCCCACATCGACACGCCCCGCTCGGCCGCCAGTTGGGCGATACGCAGCACGGTGGTGTCGCCGATGCCGCGCACCGGATAGTTGACGATGCGCCGGAAGGCCTCGTCGTCGCGCGGGTTGACCACCAGCCGGATATAGGCCAGCATATCCTTGATCTCCTTGCGGTCGTAGAACGACGCCCCCTTGTAGATGCGGTAGGGAATGCCGCGGCGGCGCAGCGACTCTTCGAGCGCCTGCGACTGGTTGTTGGTGCGGTAGAGGATCGCCGCTTCGTTCCACGCATCGCCCGTGGCGCGCACCTTGTCGCGCAGATCCTGTACGACCAGCTCGGCCTCCTCGCGGTCGGTGTAGGCTTTCAGCACACGGATCTTCTCGCCCTCGTCGCCCTCCGAGAAGCACCTCTTCTCCATGCGGCGCGAATTGTGGACGATCACCGAGTTGGCCGCCTCGACGATCGTGCGCGTCGAACGGTAGTTCTGTTCCAGCTTGAAGACTTTCGCTTCGGGATAGTCGCGCTGGAAGGAGAGGATGTTTTCGATCTTGGCGCCGCGGAACGAGTAGATCGACTGTGCGTCGTCGCCCACGACGCAGACCTTGCCGTGATGCTGCGACAGGCGGCGGACGATGATGTACTGCGCGTAGTTGGTATCCTGATACTCGTCGACCAGAATATACTTGAACTGCTTCTGATAGTACTCCAACACGTCGGGACAGTCGCGCAGCAGGATGTTGGTCTGCAACAGCAGGTCGTCGAAATCCATCGCGCCGTTGTGCTTGCAGCGCTGGCAGTAGAGGTTGTAGATGTTGCCGAACTCGGGAATCTGCGCCCGCCGGTCTTCGGTGGCGTGCGCCGAATTGGCCAGATAGGCGCCCGGGGTGACCAGCGCGTTCTTGGCCTGCGAGATGCGCGAGGCGATCACGTTGGGCTTGTACTTGTCGTCGGCGAGGTTCAACTCCTTGACGATCGTCTTGATGAGGTTCCTGGCATCGGACGCATCGTAGATCGTGAAGTTCGCCGGAAAGCCGATCCGCTCGGCGTCGGTGCGCAGGATGCGGGCGAAGATCGAGTGGAAGGTACCCATGAAAAGTTCGCGGCTTTTGCGGCCGGGCACCATCTGCCGGATGCGTTCGCGCATCTGCTCGGCAGCCTTGTTGGTAAACGTCAGCGCCAGAATGTTCTTGGGGTCGACCTTCTGCTCGATCATATAGGCGATGCGCGAGGTGAGCACGCGCGTCTTGCCCGAACCGGCTCCGGCGATGATGAGCGACGCGGAGTCGTAGGCCTCGACGGCGGCGCGCTGGGCGGGGTTGAGCCCCTGCAATATCGGTGATTCCATCTGTTTCGTACTTGTCGGGCGACAAAGTTACGAATTTTTCGCGATCCCGCCTATCGACTCCCGAAGAAGCGGGGCGGTCGTCCGGTCAGACGTAGAGCCGGATCTGGTGCAGCAGCGTGGCGGTGAAGAAAAGGCCGATGACGATGCAGAGCAGGATCAACAGCCCGTTGAGCATCCGCGCGTCGGGCTTGGTGCGCAGTTCGCGGTTCTTGGCGATGTATTCGCGGAAAAAGAGGTAGAGCGCCGGCACGGTCGAGGCGGCCAGCAGGAAGTCTTCGGGAATACCGAAGAAGTAGACCTTCGCCAGCCCGATCAGCGCCCAGTGGCAGAGGAACAGTACGAGGAAGATGTTGATGCGGTGCGTGAAGGCCAGCATCAGACCGATGGTGAAGACCGCCACCGAACAAGGCATCACGGGCATGGTCATCATCGGGAACGACAGCCCCCGCACCAGCGAAAAGAGCGGATAGGCCAGCGGCATGAGGTAGAGCAACAGGGCGAAGCCGTTGGGGCGGCTCGTGCGCTCGAAGCGCGTGAAATCGGCATAGAGGTCGTAGAGCCAGATCACGGCCATGATCCCCCAGAAGAGGGCCAGCACGTCGCTGTGACTGCGCTGGCCGCACCAGACCAGATAGTAAACCACGGCGATCCAGGCGTTGAGACCCGCCAGAAAGAGTTTCATGGCCCGTTTGACATTCTGCGTCGGGCGGAGGTAGAGCAGGACGGTGAGCACTGCCGCCGCTGCCACGATCGCGATCTGCCACGGCCACGTGGCGGCATTGTAACGTGCGATGGTATTCCAGAAAATCTCCATGCAATCAGGCTTTACGGGGTTTGCGGCGCCGCGTGAGCGAGAAGGCGCGGCGGCGGAAGAGTAAGATCGGCACCGTCGAACCGACGGCCAGCATGAAGACGACGCTGACGGTGACCGTCGCGTTGAGCAGGAACGCATCCATATACTGCCGCGCCGCATCGCTCTCGGCGGTGTGCTGCATGAGCATGATCAGGGCGAAGACCGTCTTGTAGGCGTAGATGCCCGGCACCATCGGCAGCAGCGCCGGAATCGAGAGGACGGTGGTCGGGCAGTAGATCCGGCCGCCGAGCCAGAGGCTTCCCAGTCCGATGAGCAGCGAGGCGCAGAGCGTCGCCGTGGTGATGTCGAGTCCCGCGCAGGTCATCAGGCCAAAACGCAGGGCGTGGCCTGCGGCGGCCAGCAGGGCGATCGACGGGAAGGCCCGCAGGGGCGGGTCGGAGATGGCCCCGAACCCGATCGCCGCGACAGCCGCGAAAAACCCGTCGACGAAAATATCCGCAGCGATCATAGCAGGCTTCCCTTAACCATTAACAACGTGACGGACAGCCCCACGGCGATGCAGAGAATCAGCAGCAGGGCGCCGATCAGACGGCTGCAACCGATCAGCACGTGCCCCTCGACGATGTCGATCACGCCGTTGATGAGCGGCACGCCCGGAACGAGGAACAGCACGCTCGTGGCGATGGCCGTCTCGGCCGTGCAGTCGAAGCGCAGCGCCGACGAAGCGCACAGCGACGCGACGAAGGCCGAGAGAATGAAGATGATGAAGTGGTTCACGCCGGCTTTGGTCAACTGCTGCCGGGCCGAAAAGCCCGCCAGCGTGGAGGTGAAGACGATCCCCACGGCCACCCAGTCGCCGTTGAAGAGTTTGCAGAACGAAGCGTTGGCCAGCCCCACGACCATGAGCACGAACATCGGGTCCATGCGCGGCTTTGCGGTCAGTTTGCGGAACTTCTCGCGGATCACATCGAGCGGCAGCCGCCGGTCGACGGCCTCCCAGCTCAGCGAACTGAGGTCGGAGTTGCGTTCGAAACTGATCGGCAGGTGCGGAATCTCGACCACCTGCGTCACCACCTGCGGGTTCCCCTCCTCGCGCACGGTCAGGATCGACGTGCGCTGGAAAGTGGTCAGCCGCACGTCGACCGACTGCGAGGCGCCGATACGGCGCGCATTGCGCACCACGCGCGAGGTATGCACGCCCGACCCCAGCAGGTAGGTGGCGTACTCGCCGATAAAATCGAGCAGCTCGGTCAGTTCCGCTTGTGTTTTCATGACGGCGCAAAGTTAATAAAAATTTTAAACAACCTCGCGCTCCGGACGAATTGACCCATCCGTCGGAAGAAAAAACCGAATACTCCGTTTTTTCGGCGGGCAGTCCAATTTTTTCCGATTTTTTTCGTTAGATTTGTTAGAATATTAAACGTCAAAATGGCCGGACTCTATCTCCATATCCCCTTCTGCAAGCGTGTCTGCGCCTACTGCGACTTCTACAAGTCGGCCGACCTGAGGCCGATGAAGGCCGTCGTGGAGGCGATGCACGACGAACTGCGCCGCGAAGCGGGATTCCTGCCTGCGGAGCAGTTGCGCACGATCTATTTCGGCGGCGGAACCCCCTCGCTGCTGCCGCCCGAGGAGTTGGAGGAGTTCATCGCCCACGCTGCCGAACTCTTCGACTGCACGGCCCTCGAAGAGTGCACCGTCGAGGCCAACCCCGACGACCTGACGCCCGACTACCTGCGGCGGCTGGCCCGCACGCGGGTCGACCGCCTCTCGATCGGCGTACAATCGTTCGACGACGGGGAGCTGCGCCTGATGAACCGCCGCCATACGGCCGACGCGGCGCGCAAGGCCGTGCGACAAGCGCAGGAGGCGGGCTTCGGCAACGTGACCGTCGACCTGATCTTCGGCGTACCCGGATTCGGCGCCGCGACGCTCGCACGCAATCTGCGCGAAACGGTCGCGCTGGGCGTGCAGCACGTTTCGGCATACCATTTGACCGTAGAGCCGCAGACGGCCTTCGGCCGCCGCATGGCGCAGGGCAGGTTCTCCCCCGTGACGGAAGAGACGAGCGAAGAGGAGTTCCTCACGGTGCACCGCACGCTCCGCGACGCCGGATTCGAGCACTACGAAGTCTCGAACTACGCCCTGCCCGGCCGCCGGGCGATCCACAACAGCGCCTATTGGAGCGGAGACCCCTATCTGGGAATCGGCCCTGCGGCACATTCGTTCGACGGCGAATGCCGGCGCTGGGCCGTCGCCGACATCGGGCGCTACCTGGCCGGCGGCGACCGCTACGAATCGGAGCGCCTGACCGAACGCGACCGCTACAACGAGACCGTGATGACGGCGCTTCGCACGGCCGAAGGGCTCGATACGAAGGCGATCGGGCGGCGGTTCGGGCCGGCGCGGCTCGAAACCCTGCTCGACGCGGCGCGCCCATGGCTCGACGCGGGCGACGCCACCCTGCGCGACGGACGGCTGGCGATCCCCGCCGAACGGTTTTTGCTGTCGGACGCCGTGATCGCCGCTCTGTTCTGGGAATGTTAAGGTTAAGTTATTATTAAATATTTTTATGAATTTGCAAATATAGATCATTCGGCAGTACCTTTGCAGGTGAAACACCTTCCTGTCGACCGCAGGTACGAACCGAATTATCAAAAATCCGACAAGATATGAACGAAAACGAACTGCTGACGCCCAACTACCTCTTCGAGGTGAGCTGGGAGGTCTGCAACAAAGTCGGCGGCATCCACACCGTCGTTTCGACCAAGGCCCGCACCGTCGAAAGCAAACTGGGCGACAACTATCTGCTCATCGGCCCCGACATCCAGCGCGAAGGCGACAATCCCGAATTCGAGGAGGACGACGAGCTGCTCAAAGCGTGGCGCCAGAGCGTCTACAACGACGGCATCCGCATCCGCATCGGCCGCTGGCGCGTCGTCGGCCGTCCGATCGCGGTGCTGGTCGACTATACGTCGCTCTTCCCGAAGAAGGACGACATCCTGAAATTCCTGTGGGAGACCTACCACGTCGATTCGATCTCGGGACAGTGGGACTACATCGAGCCGGTGCTCTTCGGCCACGCGGCCGGACAGGTCATCGCCTCCTACGTGGAGAACTTCTGCGCCTCGACGGACAAGGTGGTGGCCCACTTCCACGAGTGGATGACCGCCGCCGGCGGACTCTACCTGCGCAAGTACTCGCCCTACGTGGCCACGGTCTTCACGACCCACGCCACGGTGACGGGCCGCTGCGTGGCCGGCAACGGGCTGCCGCTCTACAAGGATCTGGGACGGCTCAACGCCGGCGAACTGGCGCGCCAGTTCAACGTCGTGGCCAAACACTCGATCGAGAAGATCGCCTCGCAGGAACACGACGTGTTCTGCACCGTGAGCGAAATCACCGCCCGCGAATGCGAGAGCCTGCTGGGCAGCACGGTGGACGTCGTCACCCCCAACGGCTTCGAGGACGACTTCGTGTGGAACGGCAGGGAGTTCGACGAAAAACGGGCCGAGGCACGCCGCGCGATGATCCGCACGGCCGAGGCGACGCTGAGCTGCAAATTCGACGGCGAACCCCTGATCGTCGGCACGAGCGGCCGCTACGAATTCCGCAACAAAGGCATCGACATCTTCCTCGACGCCCTGAAACAGCTCGCCGAAACGGACGCCCTCGACCGCGAGGTGCTGGTCTACATCACCGTACCGTCCGCCACGACCGGTCCCCGCAAGGATTTGCAGGCGCATCTGGCCGACGAAAACAGCCCGATCGATCCCAAGCAGAACCGCTTCTGCACCCACTATCTCGAACATCCCGAATGGGATCAGATCCTCAACTCGATCGCCGGCAGCGTGCTGGCCAACCCGTCGTCGAAGGTGAAGGTGGTCTTCGTCCCCACCTACCTCAACGGCCGCGACGGCATCTTCGACAAGAGCTACTACGAACTGCTGGTGGGAATGGACATGACGCTCTTCCCCTCGTACTACGAGCCGTGGGGATACACGCCGCTCGAATCGACGGCCTTCTCGGTACCGACGCTCACCACCACGCTGGCCGGATTCGGACTCTGGGCCGGTTCTCAGGGCGAACACGAGGGCGTGACGCTCGTCGCACGCAACGACGACAACTACGCCGAAGCGGCTCGCGAAATCGCCAAGGCGCTGCTGCATTTCACCAAATATACCCCGCAGGAGGTCGAAATCGCCCGCAACGCCGCCGCCGAACTGTCGCGCACGGCCCTGTGGAGCGAACTCTACGCAGCCTACGAAAAAGCCTATTCCGAAGCGATCGAACGTTCGGTGACCCGTACCAACCGTGCGGTGCTCAACGACGGAGGCGGCGCGACCGAACAGATCAATTTCGTGCGGCAGCAGCTCATCACCGAAAAACCGCACTGGAACCGCGTGATGGTCGAGAAGGTGCTTCCCAAGCGTCTCCACGCCCTCGAAGTGCTCTCGCACAACCTTTGGTGGAGCTGGACCAGCGGCGCCCGCGACCTGTTCGAGTACATCGACCAGAAGTTGTGGTCGGAGTGCGAGAAGAACCCGATCGTATTCCTCGACCGGCTGCCGCTCGAACGGTTGCAGGAGTTGGAACAGGACGGTTCGTTCCTTGCGATGCTCGACGGCGTCTACGCCATGTTCAACGAATACATGAGCGAAAAACCCGATCCGAAGGCGCCGACGATCGCCTACTTCTCGATGGAATACGGACTGCACTCGTCGTTGAAGATCTATTCGGGCGGCCTGGGCATCCTCGCCGGCGACTACCTCAAAGAGGCGTCGGACAAGAACGTGCCGATGGTTGCCATGGGGCTGCTCTACCGTTACGGCTACTTCACGCAGCGGCTCTCGGCGCAGGGGGCGCAGGAGGCGACCTACGAGGCGCAGAACTTCTCGAAGCTGCCGATTTCGCCCGTGCGCGACGAGCTGGGCAACTGGACGACCGTACAGATCGCCCTGCCGGGGCGTACGCTCTCGGCCCGCGTCTGGCGATGCCAGGTCGGCCGCACCGACCTCTTCCTGCTCGACACCGACTACGAAGCCAATCTCGACGAAGACCGTCAGATCACCCACTACCTCTACGGCGGCGACTGGGAGAACCGGCTCAAACAGGAGCTGCTGCTCGGCCTGGGCGGCATCCGCGCCCTGAGGGCCATGGGCATCAAGCAGGAGGTCTACCACTGCAACGAGGGCCATGCGGCCTTCATCGGCATCGAGCGCATCCGCGATCTGGTGCGCCGCAAGCTCACCTTCTCCGAAGCGCTGGAAGTAGTCCGCTCGTCGTCGCTCTTCACGACCCACACCCCCGTGCCGGCCGGCCACGACGCCTTCCCCGAGTCGATGATCCGCCAATACCTCGCCCACTACCCCGACGTGCTGGGCATCACGTGGGAACAGTTCATCAATCTGGGCAAGACCAACCCCAACGACCCCGAAGAGCGCTTCTCGATGTCGGTGCTGGCGTGCAACCTCTCGCAGGAGGTCAACGGCGTGTCGTGGCTCCACGGCGAGGTGTCGAAGGACATCCTGGGCAACATGTGGCCCGGCTACTTCAAGAACGAGCTGCACATCGGTTACGTCACCAACGGCGTACACTTCCCCACGTGGTGCGCCTCCAATCTGCGGCGGCTCTACATGCGCTACTTCCCCGAAGGGTTTTCTGGGCACGACTACGACATCCCCGCCTGGCAGAAGGTGCACGACATCCCCGCCGCCGAACTTTGGCAGGAGCGCATTTTCCTCAAACGCAAGCTGGTGGATCACATCCGCAAACGGTACAGCGACCCCGCCCAGGTGCGCATCGACTCGCCGCGCCAGATGGTGCAGATCGTCGAGGGGATCAAACCCGACGTACTGACGATCGGCTTCGCACGCCGCTTCGCCACCTACAAGCGCGCCTACCTGCTCTTCACGAACCTCGACCGCCTGTCGGCGATCGTCAACAACAAGGAGCGGCCCGTGCAGTTCATCTTCGCGGGCAAGGCGCACCCCAACGACAAGCCGGGGCAGGATCTCATCAAACGCATCGTCGAGGTGGCGGCCATGCCGCAATTCGTCGGGAAAATTCTCTTCCTGCAAAACTACGACATGGAATTGGCGCGAAAAATGGTGCAGGGCGTAGACGTGTGGCTCAACACGCCGACCCGCCCGCTCGAAGCGTCGGGTACGTCGGGAGAGAAGTGCGTCATGAACGGCGTGCTGCAATTCTCGGTGCTCGACGGCTGGTGGGTCGAGGGCTACAAGGAGGGCGCCGGCTGGGCGCTGCCGATGGAACGGACCTTCGCCGACCAGCGGTTCCAGGACGAACTGGACGCGGAGATGATCTACAATACGATCGAGGAGCAGATCGTACCGCTCTACTACAAGCGCGACGAACAGAATATCCCGCGCGACTGGGTCGAATCCGTCAAACGGTGCGTGGCCGACATCGCGGCGAACTTCACGACCAACCGCATGATGCGCGACTACGAGGAGCGCTTCTACGGCAAGCTGGCGGCACGCCGGCACGAGATCGTCGCGGGAGACTACATGCTGGCGCGCGAAATCGCGGCATGGAAACGCCGGATCTCGGCCGCGTGGGACAAGGTGCGCATCGTCGAGGTCAAGCAGGCGAAGATCGACCGCGAAGCGATGTTCGTCGGGGAGCACTACCCCTTCGAGATCAAGATCGACGTGGCCGACCTCCGTCCCGAAGACATCGGCGCCGAGCTGGTCGTGGCCAAGCAGATCGAGTACGGCCAGCCGGTCAACGTGATCGAAACCGTACCGCTCGAACGCACGGCCGTCGAGGGGACGACCGTCACCTACGCGCTCGACTACCGTTCGGGCCGCTCGGGGTCGTTCGACGTGGCGCTGCGCATCTACCCCTCGAACCCGCATCTGCCGCACCGCATGGATTTCGCGCTGGTGAAGTGGGCGTAGACGCGGTCGCCGCCGCAAGAGACTTCCGGACCGCTCCTCCGGCGTCGTTTCCGGCGCCGGAGGGTCTGCGGACCGCAAACGCAAAATTTCGGCAACCCGTTTGAGCCGGGAAGGTGCCGCCCCGAAAGGACGGAGGAGTGCGAGGCTGCGATTTTTACGTTTTCGTTGTTGGAAAACCGGATATTTTTCAATAACTTTACTGAAACGATCCTAACTATCACAACATAAACCATGTCTGCACTTACTTTCGACAAGAACGAACTGGGTAACCTCGAATATTCGCTGCAACGCGAGGTGCTCTCGACCGACCGCCGCGGCGGCTACATGAGCACCACGATCGTATGCTGCAATACGCGCAGGTACCACGGTCTGATGGTCGCCCCGATCGGCAGGGGAGACCAGACCTGCGTGCTGCTGTCGTCGCTCGACGAGACCATCGTCCAGCACGATCAGTCGTTCAATCTGGCCATCCACCGTTTCCGCGGCGTCTACGAACCGCGCGGCCACAAGTACATCACCGACTTCGCCTACACGCCGACCCCGACGATCACCTACCGCGTGGGCGGCGTCATCCTGCGCAAGGAGCTGCTGTGGATTCACAAGCGCACGCAGCTGATGATCCGCTACACGCTGCTCGACTCGCCGGCCGACATCCGCCTGCGGCTGCGGCCCTTCTTCGCCTATCGCGAGAAGGAGGCGCTGACCCATGCCAACATGGAGGCCAACGGTCGCTCCTACCCCGTGCAGGGCGGCGTGAAGAACCGCCTCTACGAAGGCTATCCGTGGCTCTACCTCCAAACGAACCGGCCCGACGCCGAATTCGTGGCCGCACCCGACTGGTACTACGGATTCGAATACCCGCAGGAGCTGGCCCGCGGCTACGACGGGTACGAAGACCTGCTGACGACGGGCTATTTCGAACTGCCCCTGTCGAAGGGACAGAGCGTGATCTTCTCGGCGTCGGTCGAAGAGATGGCCTCGTCGGCCGAGATCGGCGCGCTGTTCGACCGCGCGCTGGCACGCCGCACCCACAAGATCGATTTCCACAGCCTGCTGCGCCACTCGGCCCGGCAGTTCGTCATCCGGCGCCCCGACGGCCGCACGGAGGTGATGGCCGGCTATCCGTGGCTCACGGCGCAGATCGCCCGCGAAGCCTTCATGTCGCTGCCGGGCATCACGCTCGAACAGGATCACAAGGAGGACTGCATCGACGTGCTGGACAGCGTGTGCCGCACGCTCCGCGACGGCGATTTCGCCGGTTCGGCATCGGCCGCGCAGGAAGCCGACGCCCCGCTGTGGTTCTTCTACACATTGCAGGAACTGGAATCCGAGATCGGCAACCGCGAGATCTGGCGCCGCTACGGCGAAGCGATGAAGTCGATCCTCGCGGCTTACCGCCGCGGCATCGGCGGCCGTGTGGCGCTGCACGGCAACGGACTGGTCTGGGCGTCGGACGAGCACGTGGCGCTCACATGGATGAATTCCTATGCGGACGGACGGCCCGTCACCCCGCGCAACGGGTATCAGGTCGAGATCAACGCCCTGTGGTACAACGCCGTCAGCTATGCGCTGTCACTGGCCGAAGAGGCGGGCGACAAGGCGTTCGCCGCCGAATGGAAGGAGGCTCCGGCGCAGACCAAGGCGTCGTTTCTGGAAAAATTCTGGCTTCCGGAAGAGGGATACCTGGCCGATTTCGCAAACGACGCCGAGACCAACCGCTTCATCCGCCCCAACATGGTCGTCGCCTGCGGCCTGAACTACACGATGCTCGACGAGGAGCAGCTCATCTCCGTGCTGCGCATCGTCCGCCAATACCTGCTCACCCCGAAGGGGCTGCGTTCGCTCTCGCCGCAGAATCCGCTCTACAACGGCTCCTACGCCGGCGACGACCGGATGCGCTCCCATGCCGCGATGAACGGTACGGTGTGGGTATGGCCGCTGCCCTTCTACGTCAAGGCCTGCTATGCGCTCACCGGCGCCGACTGCACACCCGAAGTCGAGCGGTTCCTCGCCGACTTCGACGAGGACATCCAGTGCCACGGCATCGGTTCGATCTCGAAGATGTACGACGCCGACCCGCCCTTCGCCCCTAAAAGCGCGATCTCCTATGCGTGGAGCGTCGGCGCCGTGCTGGAACTCTACCGGCTCATGGAGCGCTTCGACCCCGCATGGCGGAAGAAGAGGGAGAAGGCCGCCCCGAAAACAGGCTCCCGCCGAGCGGCCGGTGCGGCGAAACCCCGCACGGCGACGGAGGCGGCGGCCGCGCCTGCGGATTCCGCACGGAAAGGGGCGGCGGACGAAGAGGCGAAACCCGCGAAACGCCCCAAAGCCCCGGCCAAAGGGAACGGAAGGCGCAAAACAGAACGTAAAACCGTCAAAAAATAGTCAGCCATGAGAGTGTTAATGTTCGGATGGGAATTTCCCCCTCATATCGCAGGCGGTCTGGGTACGGCCTGCTACGGCATGACGCGCGGGCTGGCGCGAAACGATGTCAACGTGACCTTCGTCATGCCCCGTGCCACCGGAGACGAAGACCAGAACTATGTGCGCGTGGTCAACGCCAGCGACGTGGAGACGCTCTTCGGCGGCGCCTCCGGCGATACGGAGGAGCTGTGGAAGAAGATGTCGTTCATCCATATCGACTCGAACATGGTCCCCTACGTCTCGCCCGAAGAGTACAAGTCCTATCACGACGAGTACGTCCGCACGGGACGCAAGACGCGGGAGACGACCGACCTCTGGAAGCAGCGCTACACCTTTTCGGGCAAATACGGCGCGAACCTCATGGAGGAGGTGGCGCGCTATGCGATGGTAGCCGCGCAGGTGGCCCGCGATCTGGCGGGGCAGTTCGACGTGATCCACGCCCACGACTGGCTCACCTACTTCGCCGGAATCGCCGCCAAACGGGTCTCCGGAAAACCGCTGGTCGTGCACATGCACGCCACGGAGTTCGACCGCAGCGGCGAGAACATCAATTCGCAGACCTATGCCATCGAACGCGCGGGCATGGAGGCCGCCGACCGTGTGATCGCCGTGTCGAACCTCACGCGCAACATCATCGTCACCCGCTACGGCATTCCGGCCGAAAAGGTGGTGACGGTGCACAACGCCGTGCGGTTCGCCGAGGCGGAGTGCGCCGCCCCCGAACGCGGCGTCGGGGACAAGATCGTCACCTTCCTGGGGCGCATCACCTATCAGAAGGGGCCCGACTACTTCGTCGAGGCGGCCGCCAAGGTGCTCAAACGGGTGCCGAACGTGCGCTTCGTGATGGCCGGTTCGGGCGATATGATGAACCACGTCATCCGCCGCGTGGCGCGCCTCGGCATCGCCGACCGCTTCCACTTCACGGGATTCCTGCGCGGCGAGGATGTGCACCGCATGTTCCAGCTGTCGGACGTCTACGTAATGCCTTCGGTGTCGGAACCCTTCGGCATCTCGCCGCTCGAAGCGATGCGCTCGAACGTGCCGGTCATCATCTCCAAGCAGAGCGGCGTGGCCGAAGTGCTCGACTACGCGCTCAAAGTCGACTATTGGGACGTGGACGCCCTGTCGGATGCGATCTATGCCCTGATTACCTATCCCGCGCTGGCGAAGATGTTCGCCGAGAAGGGGCTCGACGAGGTGACCGGACTCAAATGGGACAACGCCGCCGCGAAGATCAAGGCGGTCTATCAGGCGGTCATCGACGAGGCGGCCGCACGCCAACGGGAATAACAACACAAACGACATATCACCATGAAAACGATCTGTTTCTATTTTCAGGTTCATCAGCCCTGGCGGCTGAAAACCTACCGGTTTTTCAATATGGGCGTGGATCACAACTACCTCGACGATCTGACCAACCACGCCATCCTGCAAAAAGTGGCGCGGCAGTGCTACCTGCCGATGAACGCCCTGCTGCTGAACCTCATCAAGGAGCAGAAGGGCAAATTCCGCTGCTCGTTCTCGATCACGGGGTCGGCCGTCGAACAGTTCCGAGCCTATGCGCCCGAAGTGCTCGACTCGTTCCGCGAACTGGCTGCCACGGGATGCGTGGAGTTCCTGGCCGAGACCTACTCCCACTCGCTGGCATCGCTCCGCTCGAAGGAGGATTTCGAGGAGCAGGTGAAACTCCATACGGCCCTCGTGCGCAAGGAGTTCGGGATGAAACCCACGGCCTTCCGCAACACGGAGCTGATCTACTCGGACCAAATCGGCGAAACGGTCGCCCAGATGGGGTTCAAGACCATCCTGGCCGAAGGCGCCAAACACGTGCTGGGCTGGAAATCGCCCAACTACGTCTATGCCAACGCGCTGAATCAAAAACTGCACGTGCTGCTGCGCAACTACAAGCTGTCGGACGACATCGCCTTCCGTTTCTCGAACCGCAGCTGGAACGAATGGCCGCTGACGGCCGACAAGTTCGCCGGCTGGATCGCCTCGGACGATACGGTGGGCGAGGTAGTGAACCTCTTCATGGACTACGAGACCTTCGGCGAGCACCAGAAGGCTTCGACGGGCATCTTCGATTTCATGAAGGCGCTGCCCAAAGCGGCACTGGCCACACGCAAGCTGGAATTCGCCACCGTGAGCGAGGCGGCGAAGAAGTACCAGCCCGTGGCGGTGCTCCACTGCCCGCACGTGATGTCGTGGGCCGACGAGGAGCGCGACGTCACGGCATGGCTGGGCAACGAGTTGCAAAACGAAGCCTTCACGAAGCTATACGGCCTGAGAGATAAGATCAAGGCGTTAAAAAACAAGGATTTCGACTACGTGTGGAACTTCCTCCAAACTTCCGACCACTTCTACTACATGGCTACCAAATGGTTGTCGGACGGCGACGTGCACTCCTATTTCAACCCCTACGGATCGCCCTACGAAGCCTTCATCAACTACATGAACGTACTGTCGGATTTCGAGATCGAGGTGGACAAAGCCTGCGAGGCCAAACGCATACGGCTCCGCGCCTGAGCGCATACCGCCCGAACGTGAATATGCGGTGCGACGGGAGATCCCGTCGCACCGCATTTCGTTTCGTCCCGGCCCAGGTCTCCCAAAGGGAAAGCATCCGCGCCGCACTTCGGCGACTGCTGCGAACAGCAGTGCGAAACGACGCACGCCCCTGTCCGAAGCGAGTGCGGACCCGCAGCACCGCACGACGCCGTACGACGAAAGGCTGGAAAGCGAGAAGGTCAGGCTTCGCCGATCTTGCCGCCGAACTGGTCGCCCGTATGCTGCGGCGTAGGAATGACGATCTGACCGTGCACGCTCTCGTAACGCACGATATTCTCCTGCAACGACATCAGCAGGCGCTTGGCATGTTCCGGCGTGAGGATGATGCGGCTCTTGACCTTCGCTTTGGGAACGGCAGGCATGACAGCCGCGAAATCGATGATGAACTCCGAAGTGGAATGCGCGATGATGGCGAGATTCGAGTAGTTGCCCTGCGCGACCGTCTCGTCCAGTTCGAGATCGATACCTAAATTTTTGTTCTCAGCCATAACTCCATGTAGGAAAGACGTAATTAAAATATGTATGAACCGAGGCTTTATCAACGATGAAATTACGTCCTTCCTAACTTACGGCGTCTTCCGACGAACGCCAAATTCCATGATTGACACATCCTCCGAATCCCCCGTCGGGAAGGGAAACCTGCAATGAAGACCCTGCACGCGATGCACCGGTGCGGCGCCAGGCCGGTTGTTTCATGGCAAAGATAGATTCCGGCGCCCGAAAATATTCGTCCGGCGGCACAAAGTTTTCAATCATTTATCAACAATCGCACCCCGCCCGACGGCAAAAGCACGACCTCCCGACCGTGCTTCCGATCAAAAACGCGGCCGAGCCGCAGAGCGATTCTAAGATATTGATAAAATTTATAAATTTTTCACCCTCCGCACTTGATTTTGCGGATTTTTTCATATATTTATAATCCGAAAAAACAGGAAAAACCTTAAAACTTCTCGATATGAAAAACTACTCAGCGAAAGAGATCAAGAACATCGTCCTGATCGGCGCCCCCGGCTCCGGAAAAACCACCCTCGCCGAAGCAATGGCCTACGAGGGGAAGGTCATCGACCGCAGGGGCGCCGTCGAAACGAACAATACGCTGTCGGACAACACCGATATCGAACACGAATACAAACGCTCGATCTACTCCACGATCCTCTTCACAGAGTTCATGGAACGCAAGCTCAACATCATCGACTGTCCGGGATCGGACGACTTCTGCGGCAGCCTCTTCTCGGCCTTCAAGGTGGGCGACGTGGGAGTAATGGTCTTCAACGCCCAGAACGGCTGGGAAGTCGGTTCGGAGATTCAGGCGCGCTATTCGCGCGAACTGTCGAAACCGCTCATCGGCGTCATCAACCAGCTCGACGCCGAGAAGGCCAACTTCGAGGGGACGGTCGAGAGCATCCGCGCCGCATCGCGCGTGAAACCCGTCGTCGTGCAGTACCCCGTCAACCAGGGGCCGGGCTTCAACGCCTTCATCGACGTGCTGATGATGAAACTCTACCGCTTCAAAGACGAGAACGGCACGCGCGAGGAGCTCGATATTCCGGCCGAGGAGATGGAGCGCGCCACGGAGCTGAACCGCGAACTGGTGGAGATGGCCGCCGAGAACGACGAGGCGCTCATGGAGCTCTATTTCGAAAAGGGGACGCTCACGCAGGACGACATCCGTTCGGGACTCAAAATCGGTCTCTCGCGGCGTGAAGTCATGCCCCTGTTCTGCACCAGCGGCAAGCGCGACGTCGGAACGAAACGCCTCATGGAGTTCATCATCAACGTCGCTCCGGGGCCGCTCAAAGCGCCCAAATTCCTCTCGACCGAGGGCGAGGAGATCGCCGCCGACGAGACGCAGCCGGCCGTGGCGTTCGTCTTCAAGAGCCAGATCGAACCCCACATCGGCGAGATCAGCTACCTGCGCGTGATCCGCGGCAAACTCACCGAAGGCATGGAGCTGCTCAACACCCGCACGGGCAACAAGGAGAAGGTTTCGCAGCTCTTCGCCGTGGCGGGCAAAAACCGCATCAAAGTGACCGAACTGGCGGCCGGCGACATCGGCTGCACGGTCAAGTTGAAAGGCACGCGCACCAACGACACGCTCGCGGCACCCTCCGCACCCGTGACGATCACCCCGATCGTATTCCCCGAACCGCGTTACCGCGCCGCCGTACAGCCCAAGGTCAAGGCCGACGAGGAGAAGCTGGGCAAACTGCTCAACGACGCCAAGTACGAAGACCCGACGATTCTGGTCGGATATTCCAAGGAGCTGAAACAAACGATCATACAAGGTCAGGGCGAGCATCATCTCAACATCCTCAAAGCGCGCCTGGCCGCCGATAACAAGATGGAGATCGAGTACATCGCGCCGCGAATCCCCTACCGCGAGACCATCACCAAAGTGGCGCAGGCCGACTACCGCCACAAGAAACAGTCGGGCGGATCGGGCCAGTTCGGCGAGGTGCACATGGTGATCGAACCCTACTACGAAGGGATTCCCGAACCGAAGAGCTACAAGATTCCGGGCAAGGGCGACATCACGATCAACATCAAGGGCAAGGAGGAGTACGACCTGCCGTGGGGCGGCAAGTTGCAGTATTACAACTCGATCGTAGGCGGTGCCATCGACGCGCGCTTCATGCCGGCGATCCTCAAAGGCATCATGGAGAAGATGGACGAAGGCCCGCTGACGGGCTCCTACGCCCGCGACATCCGCGTAGTGATCTACGACGGCAAGATGCACCCGGTGGATTCGAACGAAATCTCGTTCAGGCTGGCGGCCCGCAACGCCTTCAAGGAGGCGTTCCGCAATGCGGGCCCCAAAATCATGGAACCGATTTACAGCATCGAGGTGCTGACGCCGAGCGAATACATGGGCGCCGTGATGAGCGACCTGCAAAACCGCCGCGCGATGATCGAGGGCATGAACTCGGACAAGGGATTCGACCGTCTCAACGCCCGCGTACCGCTGGCCGAGCTCTATCGTTATTCGACGACGCTCTCGTCGCTCACGTCGGGGGCGGCGACCTATACGATGCGTTTCTCCTCCTACGAACAGGTGCCCGCCGACGTGCAGGCCAAACTGCTCAAAGAGTACACCGACACCGACGAGGAGTAGACCTCCGCAGCCCATTTACGACCGAAGAGGCGCCCGATCAGTTTCGGGCGCCTCTTCTCTCATTCCCGCCGGCGGCGGTACGAAAACGGGTCACAACACCTCGGCCACGACGAAGGTCGAACCGCCGATGAAGATCGTGTCGGCGGGAGCGGCGAGCGCCTTCGCCCTGGTCACGGCCTCGGGAACCGTTGCGACCGCTTCGCCGTCGAGACCCGCCGCCGCAGCGCGGGCGGCCAGTTCCGACACCGGAAGCGCCCGTTCGCTGGCCGCCTGCGTAAAGAGATAGTAGGCGTCGCGCGGCAACAGCGCCAGAATGGCGTCGATGTCCTTGTCTCCCGAAAAGCCCACGACGCAGTAGAGACGGCCGCCTTCATGCGAGCGGCGCAGCTGTTCGGCCACATAGGCCAGTCCGTGCGCATTATGCCCCGTATCGCACAACACTTTGGGCCGCTCGCCCAACGACTGCCAACGCCCTTGCAGCGCGGTCGTGCGGGCGGCGCTCGCCGCGCCGTCGACGAAGGCGCGGCGGCTGATCGTCAGCGGCGTCTGTTCGTGCAGCAAGTCGAGCGTGGCCAGCGCCGTCAGGACATTGCGGCACTGGTACTCGCCCAGCAGGTCGAGATCGAAATCGAGCACGTGGCCGTCGCGGCGGCGCACCATGCGGAAGTGCTGCCGGTCGCCGCACAGCTCGTGGCCCTCGCAGGCGAACTCCCGCTCGGCGTAGACCACGCGCGTCTTGTTCGCGGCGGCAACCTGCTCGAACACCGCATCGTAGGCCGCGTTCGCTTCGCCCAGCACGAAGGGAATGCTCTTCTTGATGATACCGGCCTTCTCGGCGGCGATCTTCGCCAGCGTATCGCCCAGCAGCGCCGTATGTTCCAGTCCGACGTTGGTCACCACGCTCACGATGGGCAGCAGGATGTTCGTGGCGTCGAGCCGCCCGCCCAGCCCCGTCTCGATGACGGCTACCTCGACGTCGCTCTGTGCGAAGTAGTCGAACGCCAGGGCCGCCGTCATCTCGAAGAACGAAAGTCCCAGCTCGGTCATCTTGTCACGGTGCTTGTCGACGAAATTGACCACTTTCTGCTTGGGGATCATCTCGCCGTCGACGCGGATGCGTTCGCGGAAATCGTGCAGATGCGGCGACGTGAAGAGACCCGTGCGGTAACCGGCCTGTTGCAGCACGGCGGCGATGATGTGCGAAACGGAACCCTTGCCATTGGTTCCCGCGACATGGATCGTGAAGTAGTTCCGCTGCGGGTTGCCTAAATGCCGGCAGAAAGCCGCGATACGTTCCAGACCCGGTTTGTAGGCCGTGACGCCCTTTTCCTGAAACGTCGGCATCGACGAAAAGAGAAATTCGAGCGTTTGTGAATAGTTCATGCGAAGCGATATTTGTTTGGATTAATCGACCAGGTAGTTGCGCCGCTTGACGCGATAGGCGACGTAGTAAAGGAGGCAGAGCAGCATCACGTACTGGGCTATCCGCCCCAGGTAGTCGCCGTAGCGGGTATAGACGGTCAGCTCGTCCGACAAGGCGACCGGAGCCGTCAGTACGCCCCGACGGGCCCAGCCGAGCGTCGGGCCGACCACGTCGCCCCGCGCGTTGATGAAGCCCGAAATGCCGGTATTGGCGCTGCGCGCCACGGCGCGGCGGTGCTCGATCGCGCGCAGACGCGAAAAGGAGAAGTGCTGGCGGTGAATGGCCGTATCGCGCCACCAGCCGTCGTTGGTGATGACCAGGATCAACTGCGCCCCGCCGCGGACGAACTCGCCCACGTAGGCGCCGTAGACCGATTCGTAGCAGACGGCCGGCGCCACCCGCACGCTGTCGGCCGCAAAGACCGTGCGCTGCGTATCGACGCCCAGCTGGCCGGTCGTACCGCCCAGATCGATGATAAGGAAACTCAGCCAGTCGAAGAGCCACGGCAGCGGCATCTTCTCGACACCGATCACCAGCCGCGACTTGTGGTGGATGTCCCGCACACCCCCGGCGTCGAGAGCCAGCGCCGTGTTGAACCGGTCGTACCAGACACCGTTGCGGAAACGCGCCGTCGCGGTCTGATTTCCCTCGGCATAGACTTTATAGGTGTCGGCCCCCACCACCAGCAGCGCATCCGGATGGTCGGCCGCCAGCGCCGCTTCGAACTGCGCGAGCGAAGGACTGGCCGACAGCCAGGCTTCGTTGAGCCCCTCGACGAGCGCCGTCTCGGGCATGGCGATCAACTGCGCCGACGAAGGAACTTCGGCCAGCAGCGACAGCAGGTTTTCGTGCTGCCACCCCGGCGCGGTATTGAACTTGTCGTAGCAGTCGACGTTGGGCTGCACGACCGCCGTCTCGATCCGCTGCGCAGGCTCCTCCCAGCACGCATAGATCGCAAGCGACACGGCCGCCGGCACGACGACGGCCAGCGCCGCACGCACCCAGTGCCGCACGCTGCGCCGATGCAACCACGCCTCGAAAAAGAGCAGGTTGCAGACCAGCACCCACAGCGTACCGCCGAAGATACCCGTATATTCATACCACTGCACGGCCCATGTGTCGTTCGCGAAACCGTTGCCCAGCAGCAGCCACGGAAACGAGAATTCGCCCACGGTGTACCAATATTCGGTAGCGATCCAGCCCGCGACCAGCAGCGTGTAGGCCAACGCCTTGTGCGCCCGCTTGCTCACCGTATGGAACAACATGAAGGCCAGCATATTGAGGAAGGTCGAGACGAGCGTCGCGGCGAACGGACCGACGGGCGTCGAATACCACAAGCCCCAGATCGTCGCGCCGTTCCAGAGGACGAAGGCCAGCCATGCCCAGCCGAACATCCCCCACCAGTCGCGGCGCGAAGACCCGTAACTGCGGCTGATCCACAGCAGGGGCACCAGCGCTACGACGAGCGGAAGGCCGGACAGTCCGAGCCACCCCGCCGCAAGCAGCGCCGCGGAGAGGAGCACGCATAAAAATCGCCGAAGAGTCAACCCCATAAGTTCGACGCCGAACCCGCGCTTCTCACGCGCCGATACGTTCCGGCCCGTTTCATTCCCGATGCGGCCGGAACGGCCGGCCACCGATCGGATTCGGCTTTGCAAAAATAGTCAAAATATACCGATAAACAGCCCGCGCCGCCCGATTTTTTCAACCGTCGTCCGAAGGGGTTCCCGCCTGTCGCGCCGCGACCTTCCGAAAGGGGTTTTCACGACGAAAACACAATATTTTCGGGAAAAATTTTTGCGTGTCGTTTTTTTGTTATACATTTGCACTCCGCAAACTGCGCAAATTACAAAACAAAAAGGATACTGCTATGGCAATGAAAAGAACGTTCCAGCCGTCGCGCCGGAAGAGAATCAACAAGCACGGTTTCCGCCTGAGAATGTCCACGGCTAACGGTCGCAAGGTGTTGGCCGCCCGTCGTGCCAAGGGCCGTAAGAAGCTGACCGTATCGGACGAATCGACGTTTAAATACGCCTGACCGTCCGCAGGCATCTCCATGCCATAGCACAGGCGCTGCAATTGCCGTTGCAGCGCCTGTGCTGTTTCCACCTCTCGCCGAACCGCACATCGCCGCCCCTGCGAACATTTTCGCAGAGGCTGCTTGCAACCTCTGCCGAGGCGAGAAAACGAGCACGATCGTGAACTTGGGGATCAAGCCGAAAGTACAAGAAAGAATGTTTCCGAAGAAACGTCGGCGAATTCCCGAACCGGCGGTTCGCGTGTTCTTGCGAGGAGCAGTTTTTACCACCTTTTGCTGCCAAAAGGTGGCGCCCAAAGCATCCGTAGAGCGAAAAAGTCGGGGAACCGCCGTCGGTTGCGCCTAAAACGCTACGCGGACAAGCTCGCGCCCGCGTTTTCGACGGCGCCATCGCCGCCGTCTCTTCTTCCCGATTTTTCGCACTACGGAATGACGGTGCGCTCCGCGCGACCTGATTTTCGTTCTGCACCGGATTTGCGGACTATGCCGAGGCGAGAAAACGAACACGAAAGTGATCGACAATTCGCAGCCGCCGCTTTCAAATCTCTGCGAAAAGACGTACCTTTGTACAAATAGACTTTACATGATATGAAAGTAGCATCGCTGCAATTCAATCCGATCTGCGAAAACACCTACGTGGTGTGGGACGACACGAACGAGTGCATCGTCGTCGACGCCGGCAACTCCGACGAGCGCGAGAACGCCCGGCTCAAAGAGTTCATCGACTCGCGCGGGCTGCACCCCCGCATGGCGGTCAACACCCACGGGCACTTCGACCATACGCTGGGCGTGCAGTTTCTCAAAGATACTTACGGCATCCCCTTCGCCCTCTCGGGCAAGGACAAGTTCCTGCTGGATAACGCCGCACCGGGCAGTTCGATCTTCGGCGTGAAGGTCGGCGCCATGCCCTCGATCGACCTCGACCTCGATACGACCGACGAGGTGCGTTTCGGCCACACCGCCTTGAAAATCATTCCCACGCCCGGCCATACGCCGGGCCATGTGTCGCTCTACGCGCCGCAGGCGAAGGCCGTCTTCACGGGCGACACGCTCTTCCGCGAGTCGATCGGCCGCACCGACCTGCCGGGCGGGGACTATTCGTGGATCATGCGTTCGATCCTCGAACGGCTCATCCCGCTGGGCGACGAAACGGAGGTCTACCCCGGACACGGCGAATCGACCACGATCGGCCACGAGAGCCTCTACAACCCCTTCGTCGTGGAGGTGCTCAACGGGCAGGTGAATTACGACAACTAAGGCCCGTCGTCCGAAATGAACAGACTGCTGCACAAACTTCTCTACCGGATTCTGCCGCTGGGCGGCTACCTGCAAACGGTGAGCGCGATGTTCTTCCTGTCGCACCGGCTGGGTATCGGGCGCCACGCGCCGGCCACGGAATATACGTTCCACCTCGACCGCCTGATGCGGGCGGGCGATCTGGCCATCGACATCGGCGCCAACCTCGGCTACTACGCCCGCCTGATGTCGCGCATCGCCGGCCGCAACGGCCACGTCTACGCCGTGGAACCCGTGGCGCCGATCCGTCGGGTGCTGGAACGCAACCTGAGCGGCTGCGGCAACGTCGACATCCTGCCCTATGCGCTCGGCGCCGCCGAGGGCGAAATCCGCATGGGCAACGCCACCGTCCGCACGGGCGGCTACTTCGGCACGGGACAGAATTTCGTGATGGAGGCGGGCGCCGAGGCCGACGTGGAGTTCACCGCCGAGATGCGGCGCGGCAGCGAGCTGTTCGGCCACCTCACGCGCATCGACTTCATCAAATGCGACGTCGAAGGTTACGAAGTCGTCATCATGGAGGAGATGCGGCCGCTGCTGGAACGATTCCGCCCCACGGTGCTCATCGAGACGGGCGGCGAGAACCGCGACCGCATCGTCGCGCTTTTCACCGAACTCGGCTACGACGCCTACACGCTCCACCGCGGGCAGGAGATTCCGCTGCGAGCCGGAAGTAAAAAGGACATCATCTTCCGACCGAAGAAAAAACGTTAATTGCCAAAGCCATGCGTATCGACATACTGACCGTAGTCCCCGAACTGCTCCGCTCGCCGCTCAACGAATCGATTCTCAAACGGGCGCAGGAAAAGGGGTTGGTGGAGATCGTCGTCCACAATCTCCACGACTACGCCCACGACAAACGGAAAACCACCGACGACTACCCCTTCGGCGGCGAAGCGGGCATGGTGATGAAGCCCGAACCGGTCTTCGAACTGGTGGAGAAACTCCAAGCCGAACGCCGCTACGACGAGATCGTCTACACCTCGCCCGACGGCGTGCGCTACGACCAGCACGAGGCCAACCGCCTGTCAACGCTCGAAAACATCATCGTGCTGTGCGGCCACTACAAGGGGATCGACCACCGCATCCGCGAACACCTCATTACGCGCGAAATCTCGATCGGCGACTACGTGCTCACGGGCGGCGAACTGGCTGCCTGCGTGATCGCCGACTCGGTGGTGCGGCTGCTGCCGGGCGCCATCGGCGACGAGTCGTCGGCGCTCACGGACTGCTTCCAGGACAACCTGCTGGCGCCGCCCGTCTACACGCGGCCGGCCGAATTCCGCGGCTGGCGCGTCCCCGACGTGCTGCTGTCGGGCAACTTCGCCGAGATCGAGGCGTGGCAGGACGAACAGTCGTGGGAGCGCACCCGACGGCTGCGCCCCGACCTGCTGGACGATAAAAACTGACATGCCATGAAGTACTACCTCATCGCCGGCGAAGCGTCGGGCGACCTGCACGGATCGAACCTCATGCGGGGATTGCTCAAAAGCGATCCCGCGGCCCGCTTCCGTTTCTGGGGCGGCGACCGCATGGCCGAAGTCGGCGGAGCGGAGAATCGGGTGCGCGACTACCGCGAAACGTCGTTCTTCGGCATCGTGGGCGTGCTGCGCAACCTGCGAACCATCTCGCGGCAGCTGCGCGAGTGCCGCGAAGATGTGCTGCGCTACGCCCCCGACGTGCTGATCCTCGTCGACTACCCGGGCTTCAACATGAAGATGGCGCGCTTCGCCAAGGAGCACGGCATCCGCACTTTCTACTACATCGCCCCGAAAGTGTGGGCGTGGCGCGAATGGCGCGTGAAGGCGATCCGCCGGTACGTCGACCGACTCTACATCATCTTCCCCTTCGAACGCGACTACTTTCCCCGCCACGGCATCACGCCCGTATTCGAGGGGAATCCGCTGCTCGACGCCATCGCGGCTCGGTCGGCGACGCTCCCCTCGCGCGAGGAGTTCGGCCGTGCGAACGGACTGGACGAACGGCCCGTGGTGGCGCTCGTGGCGGGCAGCCGCCGCGGCGAAATCGAAGCCAACCTGCCGCTGATGTGCGCGCTGGCGCCCCGTTTTCCGCACTATCAGTTCGTGGTGACGGGCGTCTCGTGGCTCGACCGCGGGCTCTACGACCGCCATCTTGCGGGAACCGACGTGCGCATGGTCGTCGACCAGACCTACGAAACGCTCCGCAACGCCGTCGCGGCGGTGGTCACTTCGGGTACGGCCACACTGGAAACGGCGCTGATGCGCATCCCCGAAGTGGTCGTCTACCGCACCGTATGGTGGCAGGTATGGTTGCGGCCCTACGTGCTGAAAGTGCCCTTCATCTCGCTGGTGAACCTCAATCTCGGCCGTGAGGCGGTGCGCGAGCTGGTGCAGTCGTCGGCCGATCCGACGGAGGCCCAGCGGGCCCTCGGCGCGATCCTGCCGGGCGGCTCCGAACGCGAGCGGATGCTCGGCGACTACGACGAACTGCACGCCGTCATGGGCGGGCCGGGTGCCAGCGACCGCTTCGCCCGCGACATGGTCGCCGAACTCCGCAAGGGAGCGCCGAACGGCGACCGCAAAGCATAAAACAGAACGATCCATGAAAGAGACACTCATCATCGCCATCATCCTCGGCGCCTTCGCGCTGCTCGCCTCGCTGCGGGCCGCACGCCTCGACGCGGCCAACGCCGCAAAGCCCCGCCGCAACGGCCGCACGGGCGGCAAAGAGTCTGCCGGAAAGGGAGCGGAGCAGGGGCGGTTGCGCCCCACGATTCTCCGTACGGCGGCCGTCGGCATGGCGGTGCTGGCCATCGGCATCACCCTGACGACGTGGCTGCTTCTCCGCGCGGGGGTCACGCCGCCGACCCTCGCCTCGGTGCGGATCGGGATTCTCGTCGCGGGCGCTGCTGCCATCATCACGGTCATCGAACGCCGCAAACGCAGAAAATAACACCCGAAACCCTGAACCCATGACCGAATCACTCGTCATCGCGGCTATTCTGGCCATATGCGCCGTCATCCTCTGGCTGCGGCCGCAGTCGATCTCGACGCTCAGCGGCAACCCCGAAGAGAACCCCGAACTGAACTGGCGCGCCGTGCGCCGCATCGGGGCCGGCGGATTGCTGCTGCTGGCGGTGGTGATCGGAGGCGGCAGCTGGCTGCTGCTTCGCGCGGGCGTCGAACCGCAGACGATCACGGTGCTGGGAATACTCCTCCTCTTCATCGGCGCGATCGGCCTCACCGCGGCGGTCGAGCTATGTAAAAAACGGAAATCATGAAGATCATCTGCATCGGCCGCAACTACCGCGACCACATCGCCGAATTCGACGGCGGGCCGCTGCCCGCGGAGCCGCTCTTCTTCCTGAAACCCGACACGGCCCTGCTGCGCAACAACGACCCCTTCTACATCCCCGACTTCACGCAGGAGGTGCACTACGAATGCGAACTGGTCGTGCGCATCGACCGACTGGCGCGCCACATCGCGCCGCGCTTCGCCCACCGTCTCTACGCCGAAGTCGGACTGGGCATCGACTTCACGGCGCGCGACCTCCAACGCGAGGCGATCGCCAACGGATGGCCGTGGGAGCGTGCCAAAGGATTCGACTACTCGGCCGCCGTGGCGCCGCAGTTCGTCCCCGTCGCCGAGCTGGGCGACATCCGGCAGCTGCACTTCACGCTCGAAATCAACGGCGAGGTACGGCAACGAGGGTATACGGGCGACATGATCTTCGGGGTGGACGAACTGCTGAGCCACGTCTCGCGCTACATCACCTACCGCACGGGCGACCTGTTTTTCACCGGCACGCCAGCGGGCGCAGGCCCCGTCGAACGGGGAGACGTGCTGCGCGCCACGCTCGAAGGACGCGAACTGTTGAATTTCGAAATACGCTGATCCCATGATCCTCCAAGAAAAACTACGCCCCTACCGGCTGCTGCTGGCTTCGCACTCGCCGCGGCGGCAGCAGTTGCTGCGCGACTGCGGACTCGACTACACGCTCATCGACCGCTACGAAGTCGAAGAGCGCTACCCCGCGGGACTGCCGCCGCACGACGTGCCGCTCTTCCTGTCGCAACTCAAAAGCGACGCCTATCCCGAACCGCTCGCCGCGAACGACATCCTCCTGACGGCCGACACGGTGGTCGTGGCCGCCGGCGGGATTCTCGGCAAGCCGCACGACCGCGACGAGGCCGTCGGGATGCTGCACCGCCTGTCGGGCGCCGAGCACTTCGTCACCACGGGCGTGACGCTGCGCACCGTACAGCGGCGTTACAGCTTCGCCGTCACCACCGCCGTGCGCTTCCGCGCGCTCGCGGACGAGGAGATCGCCTACTACGTCGACCGCTTCCGCCCCTTCGACAAGGCGGGCGGCTACGGCATCCAGGAGTGGATCGGCTACGTGGCCATCGAAAGCATCAACGGTTCGTTCTACAACGTCATGGGACTGCCCGTCCAGCGGCTCTACGTCGAGCTCGACCGGTTCCTCTCCCAGCAGGCCGGCTGATGCTGCGGCCATCCGCCCTGCCGCAAACCGACAAAAATCAAACGATCGTATAATCATGAAAAGACCTCTCAACCCCACCTCCCGCCGGAAGCGCCCCTGTCGTATGCCGCGAATCGCAGCGGCGATCCTGCTGACGGCGTTGACGGCAATCGCCGCCCCGAAGGCCCGCGCCGACGAGGGGATGTGGCTGCCGAGCCTGATCGGCGAACGGATCGACGACATGCGCGCCAAGGGATTCCGCCTCACGGCCGAAGACATCTACTCCGTCAACGAAGCGTCGATGAAGGACGCCGTCGTGCTCTTCAACGGCGGCTGCACGGGCGAGCTGATCTCGCCCGAAGGATTGCTCGTGACCAACCACCACTGCGGTTACGGCGCCATACAGGGCCATTCGACCGTCGAACACGACTACCTGACCCACGGATTCTGGGCGCGCGACCGCTCGGAAGAGCTGCCCAACGAGGGGCTGTGGGTGCGGCGGCTGGTGCGCATGGAAGAGGTGACCGACCGCCTGGCGGCGGGCGAAACCGCCGAAAAGATCTGCGAGGAGGCCGCCGAAAAGGGACGTTACCGCACGGCGATCGAGCAGATGTATTACGGCAACCAACAGTTCCTCTTCGTCTACGAGCAGTTCGACGACGTGCGGCTGGTCGGGGCGCCTCCCTCGTCGATCGGCAAGTTCGGCGGCGATACCGACAACTGGATGTGGCCGCGCCATACGGGCGACTTCTCGCTCTTCCGCATCTATGCCGACCGCGAGAACCGACCGGCGAAATTCAGCCGCGAAAACGTACCCTACCGCCCTGCGCGCTACTTCCCCGTCTCGACGAAGGGAATCCGCGAGGGCGACTTCACGATGATCTACGGTTTTCCGGGCAACACCCAGCAGTACGTCACGGCCGATGCCGTGGCCTATGTCGTCGAACGGTCGGACCCGATGAAGATCGACCTGCGCACACGACGGCTGGAAATCATCTCGGCGGCGCAGGAGGCCGACGCGGCGACCCGCATCCGCTACGCCGCCAAACACGCTTCGATCGCCAACGCATGGAAAAAATGGCAGGGCGAGCTGCTGGGGCTGCAACGGCTCGGCACGGTGGCGCAGAAGAAGGCCTACGAAGCCGCATTCGCCCGCTGGGCGGCCGACCGCCCCGAATACGCGCATCTGCTCGACTCGCTCCGCGCGGCCTACCGCAGCGCGACCGAAGGCTATTACCTCCAAGAGCTGTGCAACGAGAGCGTGAAGGGGATCGAGCTGGCGACGCTGGCCGCCGCATTGAAGCAATACGCCGCCAAACCTTCGGAGGCGCTCGCCGAGCGGATCGCCAAACTCTATCGCGACTACGATCCCGCGATCGACCGCCGCGTGGCCGTCGAGATGCTGCGCGGGCTGGAACAGTACTATCCCCGGCCGCTGCCGGAGGTCTACACGGCCGAAACGACGCGCTGCAAAGGCGTCGAAGGGTATGCCGCCCGCCTGTTCGACGCCTCGGCGATCGTGCGGTTCGATGCCGTCGAACCGCTGCTGCGCGACACGGCGGCACTGCGCGCCGCGCTGCAACGCGAACCGGTGCTGCATCTGGTCGGCATCTTCGACCGCGGACGCATCCCCCGCAACCTGAGCAATCTGCCCGCCGTCGAACGTTGGTACCGCCCCTACATGAAGGCGCTGCGCGAATTCGACCGCGAACGCCCCTTCTACCCCGACGCCAACCTCACGCTGCGCGTGGCCTACGGGCAGGTGGCGGGCTACTGGTATGCCGACGCCGTCTACCACCGTCCGCTGACGACGCTCGACGGCATCATCGCCAAGGACGACCCGACGGTCTACGACTACGACATCCCCCAGCGGCTGCGCGCCTGCCACGCCGCGAAGGATTACGGACGCTGGAGCATCCCGACGGCCGACGGCGGCGTGACCGTCCCCGTCTGCTTCCTGGCGACGAACCACACCACGGGCGGCAACTCCGGTTCGCCGGTCGTCAACGCCGACGGCGAACTGGTGGGCATCAATTTCGACCGCACGTGGCGTTCGACGATGAGCGACCTGCAATTCGACCCCGCGATCTGCCGCAATATCGCCGTCGACATCCGTTACGTGCTCTTCACGATCGACCGCATCGGAGGAGCGGGGTACCTGTTGAAGGAGATGGAGCTGCGTTAACGCGCGGCGGACAGTGCCGAAAGAGAGCGGAACTCTCCCGATAACGGGGAGTTCCGCTCTCTTTTTCAGCGACGATCTCCGAACGGAGACCGGCAAGGCACGGATTCCGAAACCGGCCGGCGGCCGAAATCCTCACGGGACGCACGACCGGAAAACGTACGGGGCGAACCGGCATATCGCGTCACGACGCATCCGCCGGATACGCTTCACCCGTTTCGCCCCGCCGAATTCTACTTATTGAGGATTTCATCCAGACGGCGAACCGTCTCGGCCACCTCCGGCTGATCGGGCAGATGCGAGACGTCGCGGCGAAGATAACTGGCGTAAGTCGTATAGTTGATACCGAAGATCCGACGGGCGTGATTCCGCCAGACGCGACGATGCGAATAGAGGTGCTCGCCTTTCTGGTAATACAATTGATCCAGCGCCTGCACCGCCTTGATGCGTAATAAAAGATTCTCCTTATTAGACATGGTGAGAATTAGTTAGATTGTGTTGATTTGATAAAAATACGGTTTCCAAGGCGAATTTCCAACGAGAATACCAAAACTTGCCACTTTTTTCGTTCTTCGAAAGAAACGAAAGACGTCCGGATATTCCGGACGTCTCCAGTATCAGTAAAATTCGATTCGGTTTCCCGCGCGACGACAGGGCCGAATACCGGCCACGAAACCGTCGACAAAGACCGATCCCTTATTTGAGGTCGTACCGTGTGAGGTGCGATGTACGGTTCATCAGTTGCAGTGCAGTGATTTGCTTGTACGAACGAACCACGGAACTGGTAGGAATCTTCATCGCGACCGTCGCCGGATCCAGCGAAGAGGGGAACGTAACCGTCGCCGAAACCATCTTTCCCGGAAGCTTGTCCGCGTCGAACGCAACGGCAACGACATCGAAAGAATCGCCCAATACCGACGGGAAATAAATTGTTCCTCCAATATCCTCACTGGTCATCGAACGGTCGTTCCATGTAAGCTCATTACCCCCGGAACCGGTGTTTTTGAGGCTCTCGTCCAGGAACAGAGTCGACAGCAGCATATCTTCGCCGAACTGCTCCACGACATTGACAACAAGACCTTCCGCCCAACGATAATCGACACATTTCGCATCGGGCTTGAATTGAAGCAACAGAGTCGGATATCCCGAATACTGCGGATCCAAGCTACCGCCGTCGACAATCTGGTGTTCGAACGTCAAGGAGGCATCACCGCGCTCGATCGGTTCCGTCGGCTCATTCCCCCCCCCGCCTTGGCCGTCCTCGGTAATCTCGATCAGTTCTTTCTGAAGCGGACCAGGCTGGCCGAGGGCATTGAGTCCTACCGTCATGACAACGACCCGCTCGCCCCATTCGAAGACATAGTAACCGCGGAAGTTGCCTTCGGAATCGGTAGCGGCATCGATCATCGAGGCAGGATCGCCCGTCATCATCGCGATCAGGTCGCTGTCTGAATAACCTCCTTCGAGGACGGTCTCATAGAAAACACCGTATGCATAGGTCTTCGTCGCCGCATTCGGTTCGAACTGGAACCCTACGCCAGGCTTTCCGGGCTGCGGATCAGCAAGCTGACCGCCATCGATGATTTTCGTGGTGAATCCGACGACCGCCTCGGGAGCCGTAGTCTTCGTATTCGCCTTGAACAGGCGCGTGGTCTCTTCGGCCTTGCCTGCCGCCGATTTCTGGACGCCGAATGCCACGACGCTGTACTCGGTACCGATGCTCAGACCCGATGCGTTGTAGTTGCTCGTACCGCTGCGGAACTGTGCGGCAGCGACGGCATCCCAGCCCGACTTGTCGATCTCGGCATTGAGCGCAGCCAGCTGCGCGTCCAGAATCTCGCGGTCGCTCATCCCCGCCACGTCGGCCGACTTGACCGCCGTCACGAAATAGGAACCCGAACCGGAGGGGACGCACTTGGCCGAAATCGCCTCATCGCCCGCATTCATGACCGAAACATCGATCGACATGCGGGGATCGACGGCGGTCGAGAACTTCTCCGAACGGCTCAGCACCGACGTCGAAGCGCCCCTGTCCGCATCGTAACCGAACGCTACGGCCACATAGGCGGTTTCGGGATCGAGCCATTTCGCCTCGATCGTCTGTTCGCCCTTGACCAGCGACTCCGGTTCGATATCCTTTTTGAGCATTTCGATAATGGCGTTGCTGTTCTTGTCCAGCAGCAGCGAACTCTTCACCACGGCGAAGAAATAGGTCTCGTCGGCGATCGACGGCTCGACCTTCACCGTCGCGGAGTCGTACCCCACGGGGTCGTCGACCGTGAAGGCGAACGTCTGCGACGAAAGTCCCTCGGCCGGCGTCTCGACGAAGATTTCGGCATATTCCGAATCGGCCAGCTGCGAGTCGGCAGCTGCGAGCGCCTTCACCTTGACCGTATATTTCGCACCTGCGGCCGCATCGTCGAAACGCAGCGACGTCTTGTCGGTCTGGGTTTCGGGACAAAACTCCGACGTGTTTCCCGCAGCGTCGCTTTCGGTCACCACATACTGATATCCGGCGGCCTCGTCGACAGCGTCCCACTCGACGCCGAACGACGTCGGGGTGTTCTCGCTGACGGCTACGACGGGTTTGGATACCGCCGGAACGACCGGATCTTCCACATCGTCGCTGTCGCAGCCGACGAAGGCCGTCAACAACGCAATTGAGATGAAAAGTCCAAATTTCTTCATAAACTACACTATAAAATATTACAAATTCATTCCGTACACAAGGTGTCCAGTCCGGCAAATATAATCATTTTTTCACAGAATATCTTATTTCCCGGCCACAAGATTCTTTTTTCAATCCCCGTTCATGCGACAAATCATAAGAAACGATGCCGGAAACGGCATCTTTAAAAAACGGAATCGAGACCGTCGGATTTCAGATCGTAATTCCGGGCGGGCGATTTAAAAAAAATCGCAACCTCTCCGCCCGCTCATGCCAACCGCGTCGTCCGGGATTCGGGAAGCAGCCGCATCGCGGAAAAATCGATCCCTTCGAGCACCACCACGCCCGGACGCCGCCCCGGCGCGATCTCCCCCAGTTCATCGCCGAAACCCAACGCCGCCGCACCGCCCGCCGTCGCCCACAGCAGGCGTTCGGCCAGCGGAACCCCGTCGCCCAGCAGGCGCAGTTCGTCGACGAGCGACAACGCGCCGTTCGACGCCAGCGAATCGGTTCCCACACAGATATTCAACCCGTTCGCCCGCAGCAGCTCCACCGGCGGGCGCAATCCCGAGATATACCGGTTCGAACCCGGGCAGAGGCACCACCACACGGGTGCCGTGAAGTGCGCCGTCACGCGGTCGATCGTCCGCTGCGTCACGCAGCAATTGTGGACGAGCAGCACGCTGCGCGTGGGCGGGACGCTCCCGACGAGCCGTTCGACCGGCGAGCCGTAATGCAGGAAATCGCACCGCCAGCCCCGCTCGGCATACCACGCCGCCAGCTCCCCTTCGCCGCGGTAGAGCGCCTCCTCGGCCGGCGACTCCATGAAATGGATCGACAGCGGAGCGTCGCCCCCGCTGCAAATTCTGCGGAAAAGCGCATCGGGGACGGAATAGGTCGAATGCGGCGTGAGCGACGTGGCGGCATGGCGCAGCAGCCCGTCGACAGGGGCCGTCGACACGGACTGCAAGCCGAAAAGTTCGGCGAACGTACGGTAGCGGATCGCGCTGCGCGCCTTCACAGCGAACGTACTCTCGCCATTGGCCACGTCGCCCACGGCCGCCACGCCCTCGCGCCACATGCGGGCGTCGGCCGCCTCGATCGCCCGCCGCCGCTGCTCCTCGTCGAACCGTCCGCGCTGCGCGCCCATACCCCGCGCGAACGCGGCGAACCCGCCGCCCGCGGGAATCGCACCGCGCAGGCAGGACAATTCCAAATGACAGTGGGCGTTGACCATCCCCGGCAACAGGATGCCGGAGTAGAACTCCACGCCAGCCTGCCGGTCGGGATCGCGCCACGTATCGACGCCGACGACCGTACCGTCGTCAGCGAGCGTCAGCAGCGGCCGGGGCCGCAGTCCCGAGCGAGTCAGCAGGTAGTGCGACGCGATCCGGCGCGGGGAGGGGGTTACAGAAATCATCGGCGAAAATCTTGATGTTCAACTGACGCAGGAAGAGGCTGTCGACCGCCTCAGTGGCATCGGGGGTATAGACCACCCGCAGATTGCGGACGGTCATGTGCGGTCGCTTGGGTTTCGGGCTGCGGATCTCGTAGAGATCGAGCACCAGCCGCCGCATCGAGGTGTCGGCCTTCATCTCGCGGCGGTACTCCGCCGCACGGCGGCGTGTCAGATAGGTCGGCGACACATTGACCCGACGGTCGTCGGCCCGCTCGAACCAGACGCTGGCACGCAGCTGCGTATTCTCGTCGAGCGAATCGATCAGATAGTCGAACGCGATCGTATAGTCGCCCGGACGGATGCTGTCGAAGACGAAACGGAGCCGCGCCGTGTCGCGCAGCCGCGTGACGCGGACGAGCGAGTCGGCGTAGAGCGTGCGGCGGAACGTGCGGCGCGCGACGTTGTCGATCGTATCCAGAATCGACACCTCGCGGTCGAGATGCTCCGCCTCGGTTTCGAGCAGTTTGATCGCCTGCTCGACCACATCGCTCAGGCGGGCGCTCTTGCGCTTGGAGAAGTTGCCGATCGTATACTGCACGTCGGCCGTCGTATAGCCGTACTTGGCGAAGATCGGCTCGTAGAGATTCAGCGAATCGGGCCGCATCCCCCGATGCTGCATGTAGGCATTCGAGAGGAATGCGTCGTGAAAGATGAGCGCGAGCTGCTCGTCGGGGATGATCTTGTATCCCGAACAGGCCAGCAGCAGGCCCGATACCAATATATATATAAGTCGTTTCATATCCCGTTCGTTTTCAACAGTCGTTTTCCCGCTTCGGCACGGCCGAAACAGGAACTTGTCATTGCGCCGTGCGGCCGGCGGCCATGTCGTCCGCACGAACCGCGCGCCGCACCGTCACGGCCGTCATCGCCCCCACCACGACCGCGAAAGCCGCCACGACGGCCGCCACGTCGCCCCCGCGCAGCAGGACGGGGTAGCTCTTGACCAGAAAGCTGTCGGCCGGAATTTCGATCACGCCGAAATAGTGCTGCACGAGGCACAGCCCCACGCCCAGCACGACGCCCGCTCCGGCGCCCAGCACGCCGATCAGCCCCCCTTCGAAGAAGAAGATGCGGCGGACGAACCGCGTATCGGCCCCCATGGCGTCCAGTGCGACGAACTCCGGCCGCTTGTCCAGCACGAGCATCACCACCGTCCCCACGATCGAGAACGAGGCGATGACGAGCACCAACAGCGAAATGAGGAAGATGCCCCACTTCTCGTACTGCATGATCGTGTAGAACGAAGCGTTCAGCTCGTCGCGCGTGCGCACCTCGAACGCCCCGCCCGCCGCCTCCGCCACGCGCCGCTTCACCTCCGCCGGACGTGCGCCGCGGGCCACGCGGACCACGGCCGCCGACGCCCGATCGGGATAGGAGAAGAGCTCCTGCGCCAGCCTGAGCGACGTAAAGAGATAGCGACCGTCGGTCTGGGCGTCGGCCGCGAAGACCCCCGCCACCTCCGCCTGCCGACGCGTGTAGCCCTCGACGGGCAGCAGCGACGAGAATCCGGTGCGGCGCAGGGCGTAGAGCACGCCGTCGGACTCGCCCAGCGAGCGCAGTCCGAGTTCGTAGGCCACGCCGCGGCCGACGACGAGCCGGTCGAGATCGCCCAGCCGGACGGCGTAGTCGCCCGCCGTAATGCACTCGGCCACGGGAACCACCCGATCGTAACCGTCGGCGACGCCCCGCACCGTCACCATCGCCTGACGGCCGCGGTACTCCATGAGCGCGCTCTGTTCGAGCGCCAGCGACACCGCCTCCACGCCGGGAAGCCGCCGCAGCGCGGCCGTATCGAGCGATTCGATCCCGAACGTCTGTCCCTCGCGGGGCGTGAGCGTCAGATCGGCGTCGAAATGCGAATTCATCGACCGCACCAGTTGCTCGAAGCCGTTGAAAACCGACAGCAGGACGATCATCGCCGCCACCGGAACGGCCACGGACACGACGCTCACGCCGGCGATCAGATTGATCACCGAGTGGGACTTCTTCGAAAAGAAGTAACGTCGTGCGAACCAGCCGGCGAGCATCCCGTAGCCGCGTTACTTCTCCTCGCGGAGCAGCTGGTCGATATTGTCGATATACTCCAACGAGTCGTCCAGAAAGAACTGAATCTCGGGGACGGTCTTCAACTGGTTGTGGACGCGCTGTCCCAGACTGCGGCGCAGCAGCCAGTTCTGCTTGTCGAGTGCGGCCATCACCGCCGTGCTGCGGTCGAAGGGGAAGACGCTGACGTAGATCTTCGCATAACCGAAATCGGGCGAGACGCGCACGGCCGTGACCGTGACCATCGTCCCTTGCAGAAACGAAGCGGCCTCCTTCGAGAAGATGTCGGCCATGTCGCGCTGTATCTGTCGGGCAATCTTCTGTTGCCGCATCGATAGGTTCTCTGTCATAAGTATCTATTTCTGTGGTTTTTCTCCGAAATCGAATCCCGCCTTCATCTTCTCCCGTTTCTGCCGCTTCACGGTCCACGACTTGAATTCGGGGGCGAAACGGTAGGCCACGCCGATACGCACCATCAGGTTGTCCATCGGCGAACGCTGGGGCGTATACCAGAAGGGGTTCTCGGCGCCGTCGACCGCATTGTCGTAATATTTGTTGCGATTGCGCAGGATGTCGGAATAGCCGAAATAGTAGCGTGCGCCGGCGCTCACCTCGAAGCGCCCGATCAACACCGCGAGCCCCGCTCCGCCCGCCAGGCCGTACCCCCAGCGGTTGTCGCGTGCGGTCTTGAATTCGTACTTGCCGCGCCACGGTTCGACGCCGTTCTCGCGGGCGACGTCGTTGACGTAACTCGAATCGAAATTATAGGAGAAGGTCAGCGCCGCTTCCAGATAGACGCGCAGGTGACGCCGCGCCAGATAGAAGTGGGGCTGCCACACGAGCGGCACCACGAACGAGTTGAGCTTGCGCGTATAGTAGACGTAATCGGCTTCGTTCTCAGTGGTCGAGGCGAAGGGCGCATAGGCGAACCCTCGCTGCAAGAATTCCAGATCGACACCGACGCACCCCACGAAGCGCGTGGCCGAATAATAGCGCCACGAGAAACCGCCGGAGAAGCGTCCGCCGACGGATTTCGTCTCCTGTGCAGGGTAGAAGCGGGCCGTACCCGTCCCGAAACCGCCGAAGACGCCGACCGTGTGCTGCGCACGGGCCGCGGAGGCCGCGAGCAACACGGACGCACAAAGAGTTATGAACTTCATCGTTTTCATCGTACACATTTAGAACGAGTTGCCGAATCCTCCCAACGCACCGCCCATGCCGCCGGATCCGCCCATGCTGCCCAGACCGCCCATCGCGCCGCCGAAGCCCATGCCCGACGAAGACTGCCCCTGCTGGTCTTCCTTGCGGTTCTTGCGGTTCTGCTGCTGCTCGTCGAGGTATTTCGACAGCCGCTGCATCTCCTGCTGTTCGAGCTGTTCGATCAGCGACTCCATCGTAATGGGGGCGAACAGTTCGTTCATGTCGATATCGAGTTCGACCTCCCAGTTCTCCTTCGTGGCGAAGGTCGACTCGCCGTCGGCGTTGACATACATCTCGGCCCGCTCGGGCTGCCGCCGTTCGACCAGGTTGCCCGAATCCCAACGCCCGTTGCCGTTGAGATCCTCGATGACGCGCAGCCGGATTTCGCCCGCCGGTACATAGTCGAACCGCAGATCGCCCGTCGTGACGTCGCGCCGCTCCTGCAACAGGCCGTTCGACCCGTTGAGCAGCTGCACGACATACTTCGCATCGGGAGCCTTGCCCTCGACGTGCAGCCGGATCGTGGCGAATTTCTCGGGGTCGGCCACCGTATAGGTGCCGCGCAGCGAATCGTTCTGTTCGTTGGCGATATTCTCGAAAGCACCCGGCGGCACGAGCAGCTCGTACTTGCCGCCCAACTGCCAGTCGGATTTCAGCCGCCAGACACGCATGTTGGCCGTATCGCGCTCGAACCGCACCTCGGCAGGACGCGGTTCGGGCTGCTGCTCGGTGGTATAGGTGAGCTGCACGGCCGCGGAATCGAGTTTGCGCAGCGGATAGTCGAACTCCAATTTGAGGTTGTCGAGCGGATTCACGTCGCCCGTGGTCGAGAGGTTGACCTTGAAGGGGTTGGGCTTTTCCGGCTCCTCCCACTCCTCGCCGGCCGCTTCGGCGCGTTTGCGCTCGCGTTCGAGCTTTTCGCGCTCCTTCTCCTCCGACTTGCTCTCGATATACCGCCATGCGAGTTTCAGCGGTTCGGTCACCTCCTGCAACCTGTTGACCGTATCGTGTTTGAAATAGGTGATCTCGCCCTTGATCGTATCGGGAAGCGAGGCCGAGGGCACGTCGAACCACAGGGCCACCGTATCGCGCCCCACGGTCTGGGGATCCCAGATGACCCGCTCGGCGGGGATGCTGTCGAACCGCAGGCCGGTGACTTCGGGATGCGCGGCGCCGAAATAGAGCATGGCCTTGTGCCGTGCGGGACGTTCCGACTGCTGGAGCGTCTGCCGTTTGAAGGCCACGTCGGTGAACATCCGCATGAAGACCTGCGGATCGGCCGTGACGTAATGGCGCAGCGAGTCGTACCAGACCGAAAAGTCGGGCATCAGCGCGGGATTGATCAGACTGTCCAGAAAACCCACCTTGTCGATCGACGGTTCGTACATCTGGTTGTCGTTGGTATCCTGGAAGGCGTAGACGCGGTAGGGAACCGGTTTGAGGTTCTGCGCCAGGAAAATGCCGTTGGTCTCGGCACGGGCGATGACCTGCGGCTTGTAGTTGAACAGCGTCGAATCGTACTCCTTGGGTTCGGGAACCGAGTCGGCGATGTAAAAGTAGATGAAGCTCTTGCTTACGCTGTCGGCCTTGTAGGCGTCGACCGTATAGCCCGACAGCACCATCGAATCGATCTCGGGTCCGGTCGAAAAGACGTAACGCATCGAGTAGAGGGGGTTGCCCTCGTTGTTGTCGCAGATCGCGCTGCCGAAATTGAGCGCATAGGTGGTATTCTCCCTCAGCGTATCGCGCAACTGAACGGAGATTCCCCGCCCGCGCAGGGTGATGGTGGGTTTCTTCTTCATCTGCGGCGAGGTGAAGAACTCCTTCTGCTGATCCTTGATCTGGACGAACTCGTCGAACTCGATATAGATCTTGCGATCCTTGAAATTGGTCGTGAAGTTGTCGGGCGTCATCAGCGTGATGACGGGGGGCAGCGTATCCTTCGGGCCGCCCGTGGGCGTCATGATCGTGGCGCAGCGCCACAGAAACGCCGTACAGAAGAAGACTGCGAGCGCCGCGCGCCCCAGCAGCGGGACGAAGCCCCGTCGTTTGTCCTTATCGCTTGTTCTCATCGCCGTATATTCCGATTGTCGACGCCCGACCCCTGCGAACCGGACGAATCGCCGCCCGTTTCACCGCCGGTCTCGCCACCAGTCTCGCCACCAGTCTCACCACCAGTCTCACCGCCAGTCTCGCCACCAGTTTCGCCGCCGGTCTCGCCGCCGGGATTGTCGGGCTCCTCGACATAGAAGTCGTTGAACATCCGCCACGTGCCGTCGACATATTTTTTCATCTGTTTCCACGGGCGGAAGATGACCGACGTGAAGAGCTGCGGCAGATTCTCGCCCAAATCCTGCTGCCGATAACCGTAGAGCCGGTTCTCGGTATCGACCGCCACGACCACGACGGGCGTACTGCCCACCCGCATCAGCAGCAGATCCATGTCGACCGAGTCGACGCGGTAGGCCGTACCTTGCACGGGCGAAACGCCCGCCTCGTCGGTTCCCTTGCGCGTAAGGACGCCGTTCAACGCATCCTCGTAGGAGGCGACCGTCCACGTCACGGTGTCGGCCTCGAAGGCATAGGCGACCACCCCCTGCGCCGGTTTCAGCTCGGCGGCCGACTCCGTCTGCACCCAACTTTTGAGGATCACGTCGGTATCGTAACCCACGCTCTTGAAACAACCGCCCAGCAGCAGCGCGGCGGCGGCATATAGTATCGTCCGTTTCATTTCGTCTTTCGTAACAGGTTATCGCGCAGTTCGCCCATCGTAAGCCCCAGCACGGGATGAGGCCGCTGGCGCAGTACTTCGCACAGCGGCGTGAGGACGAACTCGCGCTCGGCGATACCCGGATGCGGGATCGTCAGTTCGGGCGTGGAGATCACCTCGTCGTCGTAGAGCAGGATGTCGATGTCGATCGGCCGCGAGACGTAACGCTGCCCCGTAGCGGCCCGTTCGACCGCCTCGGCGGCACGGTTGCGCCCCAGCTCCCGCTCGATGCGGTGCACCTCGGCGAGCACCTCGTGCGGCGCGAGATCGGTGTCGGCCACCAACACCTGATTGACGAACGGCTGTTCGGCCTCGAAGCCCCACGGGGCGCTCCCGTAGCAGTGCGAACAGCGCAGCACGGCTCCGATGCGGGCGTTGACCAACCGCTGCGCCGTGCGCAGACGCTCCTTCACGTCGCCGACGTTGCCTCCCGTCAAAAGTACCACACGTGCCATAATCTCCTCCCTATTTTCGTCGAATCTGTTTGCTGACGCTCAGCGCGAAGTGCGTAAAGACGATCGTCGGATTACCGTTCTGCGTGATCTGACGCATCGCCCGTTCGATCTCGTCGAGCAGGAACTCCACGTTCTCGTTGCCGATAAAGGGGGCGAACTTCCCGCAAAAATCGGCTTCGGCGCCCCACAGGTAGCTGATGTCGGCCAATCCGGCGTGGAGCATGTAGCTCTCGCGCAGCAGACGCGCCGCGTGGCGCAGGAACGCCCGCTGCTGTTCGCGCGAGAGATGCGCCACCTCCTCGGCCCACGACACCAGTTCGAGGTGTTTGTCGTTGTAGCTCAGCCGCATGAGCGAGCAGAACAGTCCGAAACAGTCGCGCGTCAGTTCGTCGTCCTCGCCCGCCAGCAGCCGTTGCAACGTCAGATAATCGCCTCCGGCCAGCCGCGCGAGGTTGTGCAGCCGCGCCGGATCGCTCTGGCCGTGCCGCACCGCCACCGCCTCCAACACCTCGGTCGAAATGCGCGGAACGGCCACCTCCTGCGTGCGCGACAGGATCGTCTGCAACAGCCGGTCGGGAGCCTCGCTCACCAGCAGGAAAACGGTCTTCTCCCACGGCTCCTCCAAAATTTTGAGGATCTTGTTGGCAGCCTCCTCGTTCATCGTCTCCGGCAGCCAGACGAGCATCACCTTGTATTCCGCCTCGAAACTCTTGAACGAAAGCTTGCGGATGATCTCGTCGGCCTCGCGGGCCGAAATCGCGCCGCGCAGCGTCTTGCCCAGGTCGAGCGCGTCGTACCACTCCTGCGGCGAGAAATAGCCGTTCGAGCGGGCGAATACCGTGCGGAACAGCGGCAGGAAGGCATCCGACGTAATCACTTCGCCCGACTTCTTGCCCTGCTTGTTGACCGGAAAGACCAGATGCAGGTCGGGATGCGCGAGGGCTGCGATCTGCCGGCAGTCGGGACAGACGCCGCACGAATCGCCGTCGGCGCGGTGCCGGCAATTGAGGTACTGGGCGTAAGCCACCGCCAGCGGCAGCGTGCCCGCACCCGCCGCCCCCGTAAAGAGCTGCGCATGGCTCACGCGCCCCGCCGCGACGCTCGCAACCAGTCGCCGTTTGAGCTCCTCCTGACCGATAATATCCCGAAACTGCATCTTGCGTCAACGTTTTTTATTCCGCTTCACCGCCCGCACCGTCTGCACGACGGCGATCGCGACCAACCCCATGACCGAGGCGGCCAACACGCCGTTGCGCACGACGCCCGGCTCGCTGTAAAGCGCCCGGACGCCCACGATGAAAATAGCGAAACTCAGCGACAGAATCAACAACTTATTCTTGGTTTCCATCTTTTTCTCAATTCATCGTTTCACGACCGATCGCAACAGCCGCCCCACGTCGATATGCTCGCGCCGCACGGCGAACAGGCCGAACAGACCGAACAACACGCCGTTCACCGCATATTCCGCGCCGCGCACGGGGAGCCAGCGCGCGAAAACCGCACTGGCGAAGAAAACGCCCAGCCCCAGCGCGACATACTCGCCGATACGGCGCAGGTCGTAGGGCGTGGGGTAATAGCGCCGGTTGAGCCAGTAGCTAACCCCGACCATGGCCGCTTCGCTCGCGAGCCGCGCCCACGCCGCGCCCACGTAACCCAGCGCCGGAACGAGCGCCACGTTCATCACGACGGTGAAGAACAACCCCGTGAAGGTGACCCACACGGCCAGCTGCGTCCGCTCCTCGCGCTTGTACCAGAACGAGAGGTTCAGCCACACGCCGCTCAGGACATTGGCCCCCAGCACCACCGGCAGGATGAAGATCCCCTCGCGGAAATCGGCCCCCACGATCAGGGAGAAGAGATCCTTGAAGAGGGCGATGCCCAGAAAGATGAACATCGAGGCCATCACGTAGTATTTCATCGCCGCGGCGTTCATCGCCACGAAGTCGCTCTTGCGGTAGTCGGCCAGAAAAAAGGGTTCGGCCGCCAGGCGGTACATCTGCGTGAAGAGCATCATCACCACCGCGATCTTGGTAATGGCGCCGTAAACCCCCAACTGCGCCATCGCCCCCGCAGGGACGAGGTACTTGATCATCTGCCGGTCGATGAACTCGTTGGCCGTACCGGCTACGCCGCTGACGAGCAGCGGCAGCGAATAGACCAGCACCGCGGCCAGCAACCGGCGGTCGATGCGCGGCACCGTGCGGTCGGTCGTCAGCAGGATGACATTGAACGTCACCGCGCTGGCAATGAGGTTGGCCACGAAAACCCACCCGACGCCGAAGGGCGTACCGTAGAGTCCGGCCAGTGCGAACCCGATGGCCAGCGCGACGTTGACCACCACGCCGAGCGCCTTGATCCCCACGAAAGTCATCGCCCTGCCCTGTTCGCGCAAACGTGAGAAGGGCAGGCACGCCGCCACGTCGAACCAGACGACGGCGGCCACGAGCAGCACGTACTCCGGATGCGCCACGTAGGCTTCGCCCATCCACTCCGCCACGCGCTCGCGGCCGAAGGCCGTCAGCAGGAAAAAGAGCGAGGCCGCAAGCAGCGTCACGCCCCACGCGGTGGCGAACAGGCGCCGTTTGCCCGCCCGCGCCCGTGCGGCGATCTCGCCCTCCGTGCCGCCCGCAGCCGCGGCTGCGGCGTCGGCCTTGGCCGCAAAGCGGAAATAAGCCGATTCGAGCCCCATGGTGAGCACCACCAGCGCGAACGGAATCAACGCATAGACGTCGGTAACGATGCCGTAAGCCTCCGGCTCGAACACCCGCGTGAAGACGGGCGTGAGCAGGTAGCTCAGAAAACGCACCGCAATGGTGCTGATACCGTAAACGGCGGTCTGTTTGGCCAGCTTTTCAAGCATCTCTTCTCAATCGCTCCCGCGCACAAGGCGTTTTATCCTGCAAAGATACGAATAAGCGAGAGCAATGTCAAATTTATTTGAACATTGCCGAGCGGGAGTATCTTCGGCGTCAGCCAAAGATACGATTAAGCCGAATGCAATGCAAATTTATTTGCTTTTTGCCGAGACGAAGTATCTACGACGAAGTCAAAGATACGATTAAGTCGAGCGCAATGCAAATTTATTTGCTTTTTGCCGAGGCGAAGTACCCACCAGGCGTCAGCCAAAGGTACGAACCAGCTGCGGCATCTCCTGCTGCGCGTTTCCAAAAAGAACGTAACGAAGGGTTTTTTATGGTGCGAAGTTGACCGTATTGTTTTTTTTCGTATATTTGCATCAATTGGAAAATAATGAACTTAAATGCCGAAGTTGTATGACAACAAGGTAGACGTAGCGAAAAAACCCGGCTGGCTGAAAATTCGCCTCCACCGCACGACGCAATTCGCCGAGGTGGACCGGATCGTTCGGGAACATGCCCTGCACACGATTTGCAGCAGCGGGATGTGCCCCAACAAAGCCGAATGCTGGAGTCGCCGGACAGCTACCTTCATGATTCTGGGCGATGTCTGCACACGGAGCTGCCGTTTCTGCGCCACGCGCACGGGACATCCGCTTCCGCCCGACGATGCAGAGCCCGGGCAACTAGCCCGCAGCGTGAAGCTGATGGGTCTTCGGCACGTTGTCGTAACATCCGTTACACGTGATGATCTGCCCGACGGAGGCGCCCGCCACTGGGCTGCCGCCGTCGAAGCCATCCGTCGAGAGAATCACGACGCAACGATCGAGCTCCTTATTCCAGATTTCGACGCCCGCCCCGAGCTGTTGGACACGGTGGCGGCGGCGAAGCCCGATATTATTGGGCACAACATCGAAACCGTCGAGCGACTCACCCCGCAGGTGCGTTCGCGCGCCCGTTACGCGACCTCGCTCCGCACGCTGGAGCTGCTCGCACGACGCGGCGCCGCGACCAAAAGCGGTCTGATGCTCGGCCTCGGCGAAAGCGATGACGAGGTGTTGCAAACGCTGCGTGACCTGCGCCAGGCAGGAGTGCGGATCGTCACCCTCGGCCAGTATCTTCGACCTACATTGGAGCACTATCCCGTTGCGGAATACATCACTCCTGAGAAATTCGAAGCGTACCGGCAGCAGGCGCTCGCCATGGGATTCGATTACTGCGCGAGCGCACCGATGGTGCGTTCGTCGTATCGGGCCCAGGAAGCGCTCGCAGCAATTAAAAATGAGAAATCAGAGACGAGGCATTAGCCGCCGCCCGGAATTCCCGAACGGGGAGGAGGTTCCGGTCCGTTTCTGATTCGCCGTTTTTAATTTTTAACTTGACTCGTATGTTGACTGTTCGGACGATCGACCTGGGGCGTATGCCCTACCGTGACTGCTGGGAGTACCAGCAGCGGCTGTTCGACGTCCTCACGGCGCGCAGGGGCGATGCCTCGGACGAGGCGGGCTGGCTCCTGACGGTCGAACATCCGCCGGTCTACACGCTCGGCAAGAGCGGCAAGGCGCAGAACCTGCTCGTGGGAGAGGAGTTCCTGCGGGCCAAAGGAGCCGAGTACTACCACATCGACCGCGGGGGCGACATCACCTTCCACGGCCCCGGACAGGCGGTCTGCTACCCGATTCTCGACCTCGCCAGACTGGGAATCGGCCTGAGGGAGTACATCTTCCGGCTGGAAGAGAGCGTCATCGAGGTCGTGGGCCGCTACGGCATCCGAGGCGCCCGCATCGCAGGCGCTTCGGGCGTCTGGATCGTCGAAGAGGGCGCCGCGCCGCGCAAGATCTGCGCAATAGGCGTCCGCGCATCGCGTTTTGTTACCATGCACGGCTTCGCCCTCAACGTCTCGACCGACTTGGAGTGGTTCGGCCTGATCAATCCCTGCGGATTCGTCGACAGGGGCGTGACCTCGATCGAACGCGAGACGGGGCGCACGGTGCCGATGGACGAAGTGAAGAAATCGATTGTAACCGTTTTAAGCGAGAAATTAGATGTTAAAATATATAATAAGTAAACAGTATGCCTATAGAAAAAAGATGGGTTGTCAAACCGCAAGGCGACCCCGCGACCGTGGAGGCGCTCGCCTCTGCGCTGCGGATTCCGCCCGTGTTGGCTAACCTGCTCGTACAAAGAGGCATAGACACCGAAGAGAAGGCACATTCGTTTTTCAATCCGCAGCTCTCGGACCTCCACGACCCCTTCCTGATGAAGGACATGGACCACGCCGTGGAGCGTGTCGAGGCAGCCGTCCGCAACCAGGAGAAGATCATGGTCTACGGCGACTACGACGTGGACGGAACGACGGCCGTGGCGCTGGTCTACAAGTTCCTGCGGCACATCGGCCACCGCAACCTGCTCTTTTACATACCGGACCGCTACACCGAAGGGTACGGTATCTCCGTCAAGGGAATCGATTACGCCGCCCGCAAGGGGGTGACGCTCATCATCGCCCTCGACTGCGGCATCAAAGCCACGGAGAAGGTAGCCTATGCGAAGACTCAGGGCGTGGATTTCATCATCTGCGACCATCACCTCCCCGCCGAGGAGATTCCCCGTGCGGTAGCCGTTCTCGATCCGAAACGCACCGATTGCACCTACCCGTTCGACGAGTTGTCGGGCTGCGGCGTGGGATTCAAGCTGGTGCAGGCCTATGCGATGAAAAACGGGATGCCTTTTTCGTCGATCGCGCCGCTGCTGGACCTGCTGGTGGTGAGCATCGCCTCGGACATCGTGCCGCTGGTGGGCGAAAACCGCATCCTGGCCCATTACGGGCTCGAACTGCTCAACCGCGCGCCGTCGAAGGGTCTGCTGTCGATCATCAAGATCTGCGGACTGAACAAGCACTCGATCACCATCGACGACATCGTCTTCAAGATCGGGCCGCGCATCAACGCCGCCGGCCGTATGCGGATGGACGAAAACGACGAAAACGCCGCGCCGTCGGGCGGATACGCCGCCGTGAACCTGCTCGTCGAGAACAACGAGAGCGACGCCGAAGACTACGGGTCGATCATCGACGCCTTCAACCAGGACCGCAAGTCGATCGACCGCCACGTGACGCAGGAGGCGCACGAGATCATCGAGAGCGACCCCGAACTGAAAAACCGCAAGAGCACGGTCATCTACAATCCCAGGTGGATGAAGGGCATCGTCGGCATCGTCGCGTCGCGCCTGATCGAGACCTACTTCCGGCCGACGGTCGTCCTGACGCAGAGCAACGGCTTCGCGACGGGTTCGGCCCGTTCGGTGCCGGGCTTCGACCTCTATCAGGCCGTGGAGTCGTGCGCCGACCTGCTGGAAAACTTCGGCGGGCACATGTACGCCGCAGGGCTCACGATGCGGCCGGAGAACGTCGGGGAGTTCACGCGGAGGTTCAACGCCTACGTCGAAGAGAACATCGATCCGCAGATGCTCGTTCCGCAGGTGGACGTCGACGCCGAACTGCTCTTCTCGGAGATCACGCCCGCATTCCGCCGCGAGCTGAAACGGTTCGAACCTTTCGGGCCGGGCAATGCGGCGCCGATCTTCGCTACGCGCAGCGTCAGCAACCGCGGCGACGCCAAACTGGTGGGGGCCGAGTGCGAACACCTGCGCATGGACCTCACGCAGCGGCAGAAACCCAACACGACGTTGCAGTGCATCGCCTTCCAGCAGCCGGAGCATTTCGAATGGATCCGGTCGGGGCGGCCGGTGGACGTATGCTATCAGATCGTGGAGAACCACTACCGCGGCACGGTCTCGACGCAGCTGCGCATCAAGGACATCAAGCGGGTGGAGAAATAGCGCGAAAGCGCATCGCTGCGAATCGGGGTGCGGATTAAATCCGCACCCCGATCGTTTAACAGGAAATCACGCCTCGCGGCCTCTGCTCCGGCGGCAAAGCAGACGCTTCATGCCGTAGAAGATCGCCGTCAGCAGGACGGCCGCCACGAGAGCCGCCACACTCATCCGTCCCGCCGCGAAAGGCTCGTCCGCCGCCCCGCGGCTCAGAAAAGCGAGGGCCGAGAAGAAGTAGAGGCCGACGAAAACATACAGGAACAGCGTCAGCGGCCTGCGCACCGATTCGCGCGGACGCGGCACCTGCGCACCCTCGTTCAGTTCGGGGTACCACCGCCCGACGACGTCGTCGTTGAAGAAGCCGAAGGCGAAGGCGGCCGCCAGCGCATAGACCATCGTCCACACGAGCGACAGCCGTTCGTCGGGCTGCTGAGATTCCGACGGCAGAAGGGTCATCAGCCAGAAAAAAAGCAACCATTTCGTTAAGCCGAGCGCAATCGAGTTTACTCAAATTGCCGAGGCGAGAAATGGACGAAAGAAATTCAACGCATTGAACGCAAATTCATAGATTTTGTGCGGTCTCTCCATAGCTGTCCTTAATTTAGTTTTTCCTGCTCCGTGCGAAGGGGTCGAAGAGATGATCCAGCAGAGCGAATACCCATGCGACGACGAGGCTGTACCCCAGCGTCCGCACCGGCGAATAGGGTTCGCGCCAGAGCCAGAGCGTGCAGGCGGTGTCGATCACGAAGAGTCCGACGAACCACATCAGCGTCCTCACGAGAAAACGGGAAGTTCGACTCATAAAATTGCGTACTTAGTCAGGCTACAAACCCTCGCAATCCGGAACGAAGCCTACGGCCGGAACCTCGCCCAATAAACCAACCCATCGGCCAACATCAATGCGCTCGTCACGAACAAGGCATTACCCAAACACCGGCCGACCGGAAACGGGGAAACTCCACAACTCTGATAAGCGTAAAACAAGAACAGAAAGAAGAATACGAAGATACTCTTCTTGATGCATAATCTGATCATTCCACTTCGTTCCATCGACTTATTCCGGATTTGACGTCAGCACAAATATAAATAAAACGCCCCTATATTTCAAATATTTCGATATTTATTTCAGATATTATTTTATTTGTTTATATATTGATTCGGACTTCATAAAATAATTTTTGCAAATTAACCGGAAACTGCATATTCGGTTACACATCGTAACAGCGATCCGACAGGACAGGAGGGCTTCCGAACCGCGATTCCGCCCCATCCGCAGGCAGTAGGCCTTTTGCAGCGTCGTGCTTCGTCCGTAAAATCCGGCCGCGGATTCCTCCTCAATGACAATACGGCCCTTGCCGCGCGGAAAATGCAACGCCGCGGTACAACCGACATCGAGAGAGAACCCGGTCTGCAAAAAAAGCCCCGCCGAAAGGCGGGGCCGAAATCAACGTTTTCGTTAAGCCGAGCGGAGAGCCGAACTTGTTCAGGCTATGCCGGGGCGGGAAAACGGCTGTTGAAAACAAACGAACGGAATTTCCGATCAGAGATTGGGATTGATCTTCGACCACTCCGATACGGGCGGCACGATATTGAGCGTGACGAGCTCGTCGCGCATCTTGCAGAGGTGCTCGTAGCTGGCGTCGAGGCTGGCGACCTCGTCGGCCGTACCCGTCGGAACCTCGAAGTGGCAACCCGTAGCGTCGAGCGTGGTCTTCATGGCCATCATGATGCACTTGTACTTCTCGTTGTTAACGAACGTGCCAGCCGGCCAGCGGAACGCCTCGCCGCCCATGGCCGAACGGATCATCTCGACCGAGAGGTAGGACGGGCTCTGGAACGACGAACGGCCGCGCAGCTCGATGATCTTGGCACCGCCCTTCGTCACGTCCTGCTGCATCTGCTTCCACTCCTCGACGGGGAACTCCGCCGTACCAATAATCTCGCTCAGCGGCTTGCCGGCAACCTTCACGGCGCTGCCGAACACGGCCATCTGCTCGCCGTGGCCGCCATAGGTGGCGCAACCCGTGATCTGGTTCTGCATCACGCCGAACTTCTTGGCCAGCGCACTCTGCAAACGCGTCGAGTCGAGCGCCGCGAGCGTCGTCACCTGCGAAGGTTTCAGACCGGAGTAGAGCAGCGTCACCAGACCCGTCAGGTCGGCCGGGTTGAAGATAATCACCACGTGCTTCACATCGGGGCAATAGGTCTTGATGTCCTTACCCAGCTGCTCTGCGATCTCGCAGTTGCCTTTGAGCAGATCCTCGCGCGTCATGCCGGCCTTGCGCGGTGCGCCGCCCGAAGAGATGATATACTTCGCGTCGGTGAAAGCCTCCTTCACGTCGGTCGTCGCCGTGATGTTCACGCCGTCGAAACCGCACTGGCGCATCTCCTCGGCCACACCCTCCGGAGAAAAGACATCGTACAGGCAGAGATTGGAGGTCAGACCCATCATCAGGGCGGTCTGCGCCATGTTCGAGCCGATCATGCCGGCAGCGCCGACGATCGTCAATTTTTCGTTTGTCAGAAAAGCCATAGCTACAATATTATTGTTAGTGAATTAACAGTGATCGCACCACAAAAGTAATACTTTTTTTCAATTAATGTACACTTTCTTTACATTTGTTCGAAAAATCGCCCCGTTTCTGCGACGGATGTCGTATCTTTGGGCCGCTTTTCCGCAAAAGAGAGCGGCGAAGAGATCCTCTCCGGACGGAACCCGCCGCGCCGGAAGACGACTGCGCAGGATCGGCGACTGGAAATCCGACGCAGGCAGAACGCCGGAACAGGAGTCCGCCGCATCTCCTCTTCGACCGATCCCGCAGGCGGACCGAATCGCAACGTCGAACTCATACACGAAAGACTATGTTCTCTGAAAAACACGGAAACATCCTCCACGGCATCCTGCTCATCGCACTCTTCTCGTGCGCAGCGTTCTACCTGGCCGACACGCAGCCGGCACGCAGTCTCTCGTTCAGCCCGCTCATTCTGGGCATTCTGCTCGGAATGCTCTATGCCAACAGCCTGCGCAACCATCTGCCCGAAACGTGGGTGCCGGGCATCCTGTTCTGTTCGAAACAACTGCTGCGCGCGGGCATCGTGCTCTACGGATTCCGCCTGACCTTCCAGAGCGTGGCGGCCATCGGCGCGCCGGCCATCGGCATCGACGCAGCGGTGGTCGCGGGGACGCTCCTGCTGGGCGTATTGCTGGGCCGTGCGCTGAAAATGGACCGCGACCTGGCGCTGCTGACCTCGACGGGCAGCGCCATTTGCGGCGCGGCGGCCGTGCTGGGCGCCGAACCCGTCGTGAAGGCCGCGCCGCACAAGACGGCAGTGGCGGTCTCGACCGTAGTGATCTTCGGTACGGTCTCGATGTTCCTCTATCCGGCGCTGTGGCGCGCCGGCATTCTCGGCCTGACGCCCGAACAGATGGGCCTTTACACGGGTGCGACGCTGCACGAGGTGGCCCACGTCGTCGGGGCGGGCAATGCCATGGGCGCCGAAATCGCCGACGGCGCGGTCATCGTCAAGATGATTCGCGTGATGATGCTGGCGCCGGTACTGCTGGTCATGAGCCTGCTGCTCGCCCGCCGCACGAAGGGCGGTGCGGGCCGCGCGAAGGTCACGATCCCGTGGTTCGCGTTCGGGTTCCTGGCCGTCATCGGGTTCAATTCGCTCGACCTGCTGCCCAAGGCGGCGGTGGCGGGAATCAATTCGTTCGACACCTTCCTGCTGACGATGGCCATGACGGCGCTGGGGGCGGAGACCAGCATCGAAAAGTTCAAACGCGCCGGCGCGAAACCCTTCCTCCTCGCCGGACTGCTCTACCTGTGGCTGCTGGGCGGAGGCTATCTGCTGAGCCGCTGGATCTTATAAACCCAGCAGGCGGAGCGACAGACGGCCTCCCGCCGTGGAGGAGGGTATCCACCGCCGCGCCATGCGTCCCACGGCCCAGGGAATGAGGACGCCCGACAGGAAGAGCAGCGCCGAAAAGAGGGCGGGATCGACCGCCAGACGGGGATAGAGCAGGCCGCGCAGGAGGCCGACAGGCAGCACGTGGAGCAGGTAGACCGTAAAGGTATACCTGCGCAGATCGTCCGCGAGCGGCAGGCGCAGCCTGTGGTCGACGGCCAGCGCCGCACACGAGGCGACGAAAAGGATGCCCGCCGCCGCATAGAACGGTGCGGCGACGTGCGACGGGAACCGAAGCGTCACGAGCGACGCCGCACCCCAGAAAACGAGCGACGAGGGGCGGGCCAGCCGCGGCCACAACCACGTGCGGCCGTCGCAGGCGACGGCTCCCAGCAGGAAAAAGCCGGTATACCACAGTACGTCGGGCAGCATCAGCAGCTCGCCGCCCGTCGGGGCGATCAGCCGGTTGGCGGCGATGCACGTCCCCGCAACCGCGGCGAGCGCAGCCGGCCGGCTGCGGACGATCCGGTCGACGGCATATCCCGCAAGACTCACCTCGAACAGCACTTCCAGAAACCAGAAGGGACGGATCGGATTGTCGGCCGGATAGAGAAAGGCGTGCAGATAGGCTGAAAAACTCAACTCCGACGGCCGCATGGCATAGGCGCTCAACAGCCCCTTGGGGATGAAGACGAGCGTCGTCCACACGACAAGAGGCAACAGCAGCCGCAGCGCACGGCGGCGTGCGAAAGTCCCCGCACCGACCCGTCCGCTCCCTCCGCCGTAACGGAACAGATAGCCCGAAAGGGCGAAGAAGAGCGGCATGTGGAAGGCGTAGATCCAGCGGAACAGCGCCGTCGAAGCGAAACGGGAATCCACTCCCGAATGGCCCGCTACGACCAGCAGGATCCCGATCACGTAGCAGAGATCGATCCGACGGTCGCGCGGGAGACGATCCGCCAGTCGGGACGTCGGGATCGGACTACTTTTCATAAATCGACTCGGAGCGGGGCGTATCGTGCGAATGTTCGTCGTTCTGGCGGCTGACGCTCAGGATCATCCCCAATGCGATGACCGTGAAGAGCACCGACGAGCCGCCGCGCGAGATGAGCGGCAGCGTCTGTCCCGTCTCGGGCATCAGGTTGACCGTCACCATGACGTGCAGCAGCGCCTGACAGGTAATCATGAGTGCAAGCCCCAAGACCAGCAGTCCCGGAAAGGCGGTGCCGCAGCGCACGAAGATTTCGCGGGCGCGGAAGAAGATCCACAGGTAGAGCATCAGCAGGATACCGGCCAGGATGATCCCGTACTCCTCGACGAAAAAGGCGTAGGCGTAGTCGCTTTCGGGATGGATCATCTCCACGCGCATGGCGCTCTGGCCCGCCCCCTCGCCCAGCAGTCCGCCGTTGTGGATGGCGATCATCGAACGTTCGGTGTCGGTGAGCCGGTCGATCGGTTTCTCGGTCTGCGACGACGTCCACAGGTCGATCCACGTACTCACGCGCCCGCCCGCCGTCTCGCTGCGGCCCAGATTGAGCAACCCCGCCAGCAGCAGGGCAGCGCAGGCCAGCCCCACGAGCCGCACCAGCTCGCTCACCCGCACGCGCCCGATGAGCATCATCACCAGCGAGGTCAGAAAGACCAGCATCGCCGACGACGTATGCGCCGGAAAGATCACCGCACACGACAGCACGACGGGCAGCAGGATGGGCCTCGTCCCCTCGCGCCAGATCTTGCGCTGCGCGGGCCGCCCCCACCGGAAGGGGTTGAGCGACGGGACGATCCGGATGCGGTCGATCTTGCTCTGGCACGACGAAAGGCGGCGTGCCAGCAGCAGGATCGTGGCGACCTTCAATGCCTCGGAGGGCTGGAACTGGAATCCCGCGACGGGAATCCACCGCGCGGCGCCGTTGGTCGTGGCGCCGATGAAGTAGACGGCCAGCGTAAGCAGCAGACTCAGCACATAGACCGGCTGCGCCAGCCGGTTGTAGACGCGGCAGTTGATCTTGTGGACGATGACGATGATCGGGACGCAGAGGATCAGAATCCCCACCTGCTGACGCAGGAAATGCGCCGTCGAACGCGCCGTATGGGCGTCGTAGGCCATTTTGGCCGTCGACGAGTAGACCACCAGCACCGAAATGACGGCCAGCGCCGCAATGATGATCCACAGGACGCGGTCGCCGGTAAACACCGAGCCGACCAGCGCCCGCAGGCCGCTCTGCGGCGCGGAGGATGCAGTTTCGGAAGATCGGGTCTCTTTCATTGTTCAGTCGTCGTTAGCGCCGTGCGACGGGTCTTCCCGCACCGCACGGACTCGTCATCGGAAGGGTCAGCAGTGTTCGCCGACCCATTTTTTGAACAGCTCGCCGCGCTGTTCGTAGTTGCGGAACAGATCGAACGAGGCGCAGGCGGGCGACAGCAGCACGGCGTCGCCCGGACGCGCCGCACGGCGGGCAGCCTCCATCGCCTCGTCCAGCGACGCCGTGGAGATCACCTCCGGCACGACGCCCGTGAAGGACTCGACGAGCTTGCGGTTGTCGACACCCATGCAGACGAGCGTATGCACCTTCTCGCGGGCGAAGGCTTTGAGCGGTTCGTAGTCGTTGCCCTTGTCGGTGCCGCCGGCGATCCACACCACGGGACGTTTCATGCTTTCGAGCGCATACCACACCGAATCGACGTTGGTCGCCTTCGAATCGTTGATCCACAACACGCCGTCCGTTTCGCGCACGGGTTCGAGACGGTGCTCGACCGGCGCGAAAGCGTAAATCGAACGGCGGATACGGTCGGGCGCGACGCCGGCCGCGAGCGCGGCCAGTGCGGCAGCCATGGCGTTGTAGGCGTTGTGCAGCCCGCCGATACGCATCCGGCGCGTGTCGATCTCGACCGAACGGTCGCCCACGGCGGCCGTGAAGCGGCCGTCGCGGCTCAGGAAGGCGTCGCCGTCGCTGCCGGCGACGGCAGCCCGTGCGGCGAAGGGCAGCTGCCGCTGCGGCAGCCGATACGACGGCAGCAGCGACCAGATCGTTTCGTCGTCGGCCGAATAGATGAAGTAGTCGCCTGCACGCTGGTTCTGCGCAATACGCATCTTCGCCGCGGCATACTTCGCGAACGAGTGGTCGTAGCGGTCGAGATGGTCGGGCGTGATGTTGGTCAGCACACCGATGTCGGCCCGGAACCGGAACATGCCGTCCAGCTGGAACGAGCTGAGTTCCAGCACATACCAATCGTACCGGCCGGTTGCGACCGAATAGGCGAAGCTCTCGCCGATGTTGCCGCCCAGGGCGACGTTGCAGCCCGCGTCGCGCAGAATCCGGTAGACGAGCGACGTGGTGGTCGTCTTGCCGTTCGAACCGGTGATGCAGATCGTGCGCGCACCGTCGAGATAACGCCCCGCGAATTCGATCTCGGAGATCACGGGAACGCCCCGTTCGCGCAGTTTGCGCACGATGGGCGCCGAGTCGGGGATGCCGGGCGACTTGACGCATTCCGAAGCGGCGAGGATGCGCTCCTCGCTGTGGCCGCCCTCCTCGTAGGGCACGCCCCATGCTTCGAGTTTCATCCGGTAGCGGTCGGCGATGCGGCCGCTGTCGGACAGAAAGACGTCGAACCCTTTCCTGCGGGCGAGGATCGCCGAACCGTAGCCACTGATACCTCCGCCCAATACAACGAGTTTCTTCATTTCAAAATGGCGTCAGGCGTTGAGAATCCGCTGGTACATCTCGCAGACGAAGTTGAGAATCGGCGCATAGCGCCCTTCGCGCAACGACTCGGAGAGCATCGAATAGTACTCCACCACCTCTTCGATCGGGAAGGGCTGGCAGGTGAAGTAGTAGGCCGACAGCGGCGACGAGGGGTTCTCGCGGATGTAGGCGCAACGGCGCTCCTTGATGCCGCGGTCGAGCAGACGCAGCTCGGCGTTGAGCTGCCGCTGCCGCTCCGGCGACAGGTCGTCCCACTCGCCCGCGAGGTTCTGGCGGCGCAGCGTCGCGGCGCGAAGCTCCTCGCGGCGATACTTCCTGCCGTATTCGTAGTCGGCTTCGAAGACGGGCGAGCCCTTCACGCGCCAGTCGAACGTATCCCCGTCCTGAAACAGGCCGAGGACTTCGAGCTGCTCGCCCGGAAGGATGAAGAAGCTGGCGAGCGCCGGCGCACCGGCCGCATCGTCGCGGCGGTGGAGCGTCACGGCATAGATCTTATCGTCGTCGGGCAGCATGTACCGCCCTTCGAGATCGGTCTGCGCCGTTCGCAGGTCGCCGGAGAAGGCCTTGTCGTACTCCGCATAACTGAGCCGCATGTCGACGCGCGGAACGCTCACGGCGATACGTCCTTTGAGCGGAGCCGGCGCCTGAGCCCGTGCGGCGAAACAGCCGAGCAGCAGCAGGGATACAATCCAGATTTTTTTCATGTCATTCATCGTTTTTTGGTTTGATTATCGGATTTTGAGCGTCGCGAGCGCCGCGAGCGACAGCAGCATGCTCACGATCCAGAAGCGGATGACGATCTTCGTCTCGAAGATTCCCTTCTTCTGATAGTGGTGGTGGATGGGCGACATCAGGAAGATGCGCCGTCCCTCGCCGTAGCGGCGTTTGGTATATTTGAAATAGGAGACCTGCATCATAACCGAAAGACTCTCGACAAAAAACACGCCGCAAAGGATCGGCAGCAACAATTCCTTGCGGATGCAGAGGGCGAAAACGGCGATGATGCCTCCGATGGCCAGCGACCCCGTATCGCCCATGAAGGTCTGGGCCGGGAACGAGTTGTACCACAGGAAACCGATCAGTGCGCCGGCGAAGGCAGCCGCGAAGACCACCAGTTCGCCCGAACCGGGGATATACATGATATTGAGGTAGTCGGCATAGACGATATGGCCCGAAAGGTAGGCCAGGATCGCCAGCACCACCACGATCGGCGCCGAGACGCCCGAAACCAGTCCGTCGAGCCCGTCGGTGAGATTGGCGCCGTTCGATACGGCCGTGACGACGAAGATCGCCACCAGCACGTAGAGAATCCATGTGGCCACGCGGTTGCCGCCCGTGAACCACGCATAGTCGAACTCGTTGTTCTTGACGAAGGGAATCGTCGTCTGCGTGGTCTTGACGCTCTCGGTGCCCATGACCACGCGGTTCGTCGTGACGCTCTCGATCACCTCGCCGTCGTCGTCCACGAAGATCTGCTGGACGGGTTCGACCACCTTGTCGCGCACCACGACTTCGGGCGAAGCGCACATCACCGTGCCGACGATGATGCCGATGCCCACCTGTCCCACGATCTTGAACTTGCCTTTGAGCCCCTCCTTGTTGTGGCGGAAGACCTTGATGTAGTCGTCCAGGAAGCCCAGCAGCCCCAGCCAGACGGTCGAAACGATCATCAACTGAATGTAGATGTTGTCCAGCCGGCCGAACAGTAGCACGGGAACCAGCACGGCCAAAAGGATCATCACGCCGCCCATGGTGGGCGTGCCCCGTTTCTGGAGCTGGCCTTCGAGGCCGAGGTTGCGGATTTCCTCGCCGATCTGACGGCGCTGCATGAAGCGGATGATCCCCTGTCCGAAGGTGATCGTAATGAGCAGCGCCAGGATGACGGCCAGCGCCGAGCGGAACGAGATGTACTGGAACATGCCCGCACCGGGCAGGTCGTAAGAACGGTCGAGATATTGGAAAAGATGATACAGCATACGTCGATAAAGTGCCGGTCGGCGCCGGCGGAATAAATGAGGTTAGCGGTGAATGGAAAACTGATGTTCGATCTGTTGACGGTCGTCGAAATGGCGGCGCTCGTCGCCCACGATCTGGTAGGTTTCGTGTCCCTTGCCGGCAAGCAGCACGATGTCGCCCGGACGGGCCAGCATCGCCGCCGCGCGAATCGCTTCGCCGCGATCGGCGATGCGCAGGTAACGGGCTTCGGGGGGCAGGCCGGCGACCATCTCGTCGAGGATCGACTCGGGGTCTTCGTGCCGCGGATTGTCGGAGGTGAAGATGGCCGTCGCGGCGTACTTCACGGCCATAGCGGCCATTTCGGGACGCTTGGTGCGGTCGCGGTCGCCGCCGCAGCCGCAGACGGCGATGAGCTGTCCGTCGCCGGTGAGCAGTTCGCCGAGCGTCCGCAATACGTTCTCCAACGCATCGGGCGTATGGGCATAGTCGACCACGGCCGTGCGGCCGTCGGCCGCACGCACGAATTCGAGCCGCCCGCTCACGGGCCTGAGGCAGCTCATCGCCGTCAGCACCTCGCTGCGGTCGGCGCCCAGCAGCAGTGCGGCGCCGTAGACGGCCAGCAGGTTCGAGGCGTTGAACCGGCCGAGAAATCCGACCCACACCTCGTCGCCGCCCAGACGCAGCAACATGCCGTCGAGGTGCTGTTCCAGTACACGCCCCGTGAAGTCGGCGGCCGACCGGAGCGAATAGGCGGCCACCCGTGCACGGGTATTCTGCACCATGACGCGGCCGTTGCGGTCGTCGGCGTTCGTCAGGGCGAAAGCCCCGGCGGGCAGACGGTCGAAAAAGAGCTTCTTGGCCTCGATATAGGCGGCGAAGGTCTTGTGGTAGTCGAGATGGTCGTGGGTGATGTTGGTGAAGATGCCCCCTTCGAAATGCAGGCCGCGGATGCGCTCCTGCACGATGGCGTGCGACGACACCTCCATGAAGCAATAGGCGCAGCCCGCGTCGACCATTTCGCGCATCAGCGCGTTGAGCCGGATCACGTCGGGCGTGGTATGCGTCGACGCGATGCGCCGTTCGCCCACGCGGTAGACGACCGTCGAAATCAGTCCCGCCTCGTAACCCAGCCGGCGGAAGAGGTCGTAGAGCAGCGTGGCGACGGTGGTCTTGCCGTTGGTGCCGGTGACGCCCACCAGATGCAGTTCGCGGCTGGGATGATCGTAGAAGGCGGCCGCCATGTCGGCCATCGCCGCATGGGTGTCGGCCACCGCGACGTAGCACACCCCTTCGGCCAGCGTTTCGGGCAACTGCTGGCAGACGACCGCAACGGCGCCCGCCGCAACGGCCTGCGGAATAAAACAGTGTCCGTCGGCCGCCGCTCCCGTCACGGCGAAGAAGCAGCTGCCCGCCGAGACCTCGCGCGAATCGCAGGTCAGCGAGCGAACGACCTGTCCCGCCGCATTGCAGACGGCCGCGACCGGCGTCGAACCGATCAGATTGTCGATACGTTTCATATAGTTCATTTATCTCAATTTCAATGTTACGGTTTGCCCCCGCTGTATCTTTGCGCCGGGCGGCAACGTCTGTTCGCGCACGGCCCCCTTGCCGGTGAAAGCGACCCGCAGTCCGCGGCTTTCCAGCAGAAAAACGGCCTCCTTCAATCCCATGCCGCGCACGTCGGGCATCGTATGCGGGTCGTCCGCAAGCGGCGTCACCGTCACCCTGCCGAGCGAATCGACGCGCGTGCGCCCCCAGCCCGAACGGCGCTCGCTCACCACGCGGGGCATCAGTTCGCCCGCCGCCTCGCGGATCTGGGCGATGTCGCCCCCCTTGACCGTGCGGGCGTAATGCGCATCGTCGGTCTCTTCGACGCGGCCGTACCACTCGCGCTGACGGTTGTAGATGTAGTTGACGATCTGCTGCTCGACGGGTCCCGACAGACCGGCCCCGTAGTAGGTCGTACCCCGTCCGCGGCGGGTGAACATCGCCGTGAGCACCGTATACTTGGGTTCGTCGGCCGGAAAGTAGAGCACCATCGTACCGAGGTAGTAGCCGTCGGAATATTTGATCCCGTCCTGCGCGAACTGCGCCGTACCGGTCTTGCCGGCGATCTTGAAGAGCGTCGTATCGCGGAAGAACTGCTTGGCCGTACCGGTCGTACCGACCTCTTCGAGGCACTCGCGCACCTTGTGCAGTGCCGACGAGGAGCAGATCTTGTCGACCAGCACCCGCCGTTCGGGACGCTCGACCACCTCGCCGCCGCGCCGGATTTCGCGCACGAGCCGCGGGGCGACCATGCAGCCGTCGTTGGCCACGGCGTTGTAGAGCGTGAGCGTATGCAGCGGCGTCAGTTCGATGGCATAGCCGTAACCCATGTTGACGATCGAGACGTCGGGGTACCAGATCTTCATGCCCGGCGCGGGGAAGATCGGGGCCACGGCGCCGAACTCCTCCAACCCTACCGTGCGGTCGAGGTGCAGGTGGCGCAGGTAGTCGACATAACGCTCGGGATCGTCCTTGTAGGTCTCGTAGACGGCGCGGGCGAAAAAGACGTTGGACGAGTGCGCGACGGCGTCTTTCAGATTGAGCGGCGGCAGCCCGTGCGAATCCTGCACCGTCGTGCGCCCCACCTTCACGCGGGCGCCGTTGCCGGTGTCGAAGGTCTCGTCGAGCGACATCCCCGCATCGTCGACCAGCGCCAGCAGCGCCGCGAGCTTGAAGGTCGACCCCGGCTCCATACGCGACGACAGGGCGTGGTTCTTCACCTCGGCGTAGGCGCCCGACTTGGTACGCGAAAGGTTGGCCATCGCCAGCAGGTCGCCCGTGGCGACCTCCATGACCAGCGCCGTACCCCACAGCGCATTCTGCGCTTCGAGCTGGCGGCGCAACGCGCGGTCGGCGACATCCTGCATCTCCAGGTCGAGCGTCGTCACCACGTCCAGCCCGTCCTCGGGTTCGGAGTTGTCGCCTCCGACCACGCGGCCGTAGAAACCGCGGGCGATGCGCTGACGGCGCGCCTTGCCGTCGCGTCCTTCGAGCACGTCGCGCAGAACGTACTCCACGCCGTAGTTGCCCTTGTCGCCGACCTGCCCGATCGTGCGGCGCGCCAGTTCGCCCTGCGGATAGACCCGTTCGTCGCGTTCGCGCAGGCGGTAGGTCATGCCCATGTTCCAGTTGAGAATGGGATAGCGGCGCAAGGTCTGCCACTCGGTGTAGTCGATTTCGCGCGGGAAAAGCGCCACGGGCGTGTGGTCGCGCAACGTGTCGTAGAGCTTCACGGTCAGGAACTCCTCGCCCCGCATCCGGTCCCACCAGCGGGCGAGGCCCCCTTCGGAGCGCGGCACGAGCGTATCCTTGCGGTAGGTGACGCGGTAGCGGCGGGTGTGTTCGCGCTGCATCGCCTGCGCATAGGCCGCGGCCGATTTGTCGCGGAAATAGAGCGCCAGCAGCTTCGCGAGCGAATCGCTCTGCTCACGGAACGTGCGGAGCGAGTCGAACCCCGGGCTGCCGTAGTCCATTTCGACCTGATAACGGAAGAGCGACGTGGCCAGCGGCTCGCCGTCGCGCGTCAGGATGTTGCCGCGCCGTGCGGGAATGATCTCGTCGGTGAAGATCCGCCCCTCCAAACGTTCGGCGTTGTAAGCCACCTCCGACGAGAAGAGCTGCACCCAGATCAGACGCGCGAAGACCAGCGCCGCAATCAGGACGAAGGCGGCGTAGAGCAGGTGCACCCGGAAGAGGATGTCGCGCTTGATCGGGGAGTTTTCCTTGGGCTGCGGCATGGTCACTCTTCGATGATTTCGCCCGGAGCGGCCGGATCGTACAACGGAATGCCGCGCTCCGCGAGCGCGCGCACGACGGCCGAATGGGTCGTCGAACGGAAACTCTGCTCCTGCAAGCGCACGGAACGTTCGCGCAGGAGCTGCACCTCGCGTTCGAGGCGCGTATATTTCATGTCGAGATGCAGCGCCGTGAACATGACGAAGATGCTCACGAAGAACGTGACGGCCATATAGATCAGGTAGCGGTAGTAACCCGAAAAGCTTTCGCGCACGAGGATGTTGCCCGAAAAGAGCAGCCACAGGAAACTCGACTTGCGGCGGCGCTCCATGCGGGCGGCGCGCTCCTGCTCGGCACGCTGCTCCTGCTCGGCCTCGCGGTCGGCACGCAGGTCGTCGTCGGCCTCGCCGCGCTGCACGCGCAGCACCTCGCGGCGGATCTTGCGGGCGAGTTCCGCCTCGCGGGCCGCGGCTTCGCGGTCGGCGTCGGTCGCGGGATCGAATTCGGTGTCTTCGTAGCGCATGGGTTACCGGTCGTTTTTAATCGCCGCACGCAGTTTGGCCGAGCGGGAGCGGGGATTGCGATCCAGCTCTTCGGGCGAAGGCGTGACGGCCTTGCGGGTAAGGAGCGTGAAAGGACTTTCGGCACGGCCGTAGAAATCCTTCTCGACGCGGCCGTCGAAGTTGCCGCTGCGCAGGAAATTCTTGACCAGCCGGTCTTCGAGCGAATGGTAGGAGATCACCACCAGCCGACCGCCCGGCCGCAGCACCCGAAGGCTCTGTTCGAGCGCCATCCGCAGCGCCTCCATTTCGCCGTTGACCTCGATGCGCAACGCCTGAAAGAGCTTGGTGAGGAACTTCGCCTCCTCCCGTCTGGGCGTACACGGCGCCACGGCCGCTACCAGCGCGTCGGTCGTTGTGATCGGCGCGGCGGCACGGGCCCGCTCGATGCAGCCCGCGACCTTCCACGGCGTGGAGAGTTCGCCCCAGTCGCCCAGCACGCGCGTGAGCGCATCGCGGTCGTAGGTGTTGACCACGTCGGCCGCCGTCCTGCCGCCGCGGCGGTTCATCCGCATGTCGAGCGGCGCCGTGCCGCGGAACGAGAAGCCCCGCTCGACGGCGTCGAAATGGTGCGACGAAACACCCAGATCGGCCAAAATGCCGTCGACCTGCGCAACGCCCCGCAGGCGCAGCGCAGCGCGCAGAAAGCGGAAATTGCTCTCCACGTAACGGAACCGTCCGTCGTCGGGACGGTTGGCGAGCGTATCGCGGTCCTGGTCGAAACCGTAGAGCCGCCCTTCGGGCCCCAGCAGCGAAAGAATGCGGCGCGAATGGCCGCCGCCGCCGAAGGTCAGATCGACGTAAGTGCCTGCCGGATCGACAGAGAGCAGTCCGACGGACTCCTCGAGCAACACCGGAGTATGGTAGCCCTGCTCCATGCGAGAAATAGGTATAAAAGCGTAATTTGGGGGTAAAGTTACCTATAATAAAAAAAATATCCCAACAAAATCGTTATATTTGCATGACGATACGGATATTCCTATGCCCCGAATTGATATCGACGAAGTGCTGCGCGAAAAGGCGCCCCGATTCGCAAAATACATCCCCCGTTTCGTACGGAACTGGCTCCGGCGCACCATTCACGAAGAGGCGCTCAACGACATCCTCGCCGCAGGATGGAACCGCCCGCCGCAGGAGTTCATCCATGTGGCGTTCGAACGGATGCGCATCGCATACCGGATCGACGGGCTGGAACGCCTCGATCCCGCGGAGCGCTACCTTTTCGTGGCGAACCACCCCTTCGGCGGGCTGGACGGAATGATGATCGCCGACGCGCTGATCGAGCGGTTCGGCGATGCGCGCGTGGTGGTCAACGACCTGCTGATGCACGTCGAACCGCTGCAACCGATCTGGCTTCCGGTCAACAAGCACGGACGGCAGACGGCCGCATACGCCCGTCGCTACGACGAAGCCTTCGCCGGCGAGCTGCCGATCCTGACCTTTCCGGCAGGACTCTGCTCGCGGCGGCGCGGCGGCGTGGTGAGCGACACGCCGTGGCGGCTCAACTTCATCAAGCGCGCCCACGCTTCGGGGCGCAAGATCGTACCGCTCTACGTCGAAGGCCGGCTGTCGGACTTTTTCTACCGCATCGCGCGGCTGCGCGAACGGCTCGGCATCAAACTCAACGTCGAGATGCTCTGGCTTCCCGACGAAATGTTCCGCCAGGGCGGAAGCCGCTTCCGTATCGTGGCGGGCGATCCGATAGCGCCCGACGGCCTGCGGGGGACGCTGCGGCAGCAGGCCGACACCGTTCGCGGGGAGGTTTACCGACTCAAAGAGAAACTGCCATGCACGAAATAAAACCGATCATCGATCCGCTGCCCCGGGAAGAGCTGCTGCGGGAGCTGACGCCCGACCGCAAGGTGCGCGACACGAAACGCGCCGGCAACGAAATCTACATCTTCACGGCGGCCGAATGCCCCGCGCTGATGCGCGAGGTGGGGCGGCTGCGCGAAATCGCCTTCCGCGCAGCCGGCGGAGGCACGGGAGAGGAGGCGGACATCGACGGGGAGGACAGGGCCGAGGGAGGATACCACCAGCTGATCGTCTGGGACCCAGCGGCGCAGGAGATCGTGGGCGGATACCGCTTCATCGTCTGCACGTCGAGCCGGCAGCCGCATCTCTCGACGGAACACTACTTCCATTTCAGCGATCTTTTCCGGCGCCGCTACCTGCCCCACACCATCGAATTGGGGCGTTCGTTCATCCAGCCGGCCTATCAGGCGCGCTCCAACACGAAGAGCATCTATGCGCTGGACAACCTCTGGGACGGGCTCGGAGCACTCATCGTGCTGAATCCCAAAGCGAAATACCTCTTCGGGAAGGTGACGATGTACAGCTCCTACCAGACCGTAGCCCGCAACACGCTCATCTATTTCCTGCACAAATACTTCCCCGACCGCGACCGGCTGGTCACGGGACGCCATCCGATCGATCTGGGGCTGGACGATCCCTACTACGAACGGATCTTCACGGGGGAGAACTATGTGGAAAACTACCACATCCTGATCCAGCGCATCCGCGAATTCAACGAGAACATTCCGCCGCTGATAAACTCCTACATGAATCTGTCGCCTACGATGCGGGTCTTCGACACGGTGGAGAACCCCGATTTCGGGGGCGTGGAGGAGACAGGCATCCTGCTGGCGATCAAGGATATATACCTCGAAAAACGCGAACGCTACACCCGCTGGGACGGCTGGCGCGCCAACCTGCGCGCACGGCGGCTCGCCTTCGCGGAGCGGATACGGAGCCACCTCGAAGCAGTCAAGTAGAAGCAACCGCGCCGCAAAACCCGCCAGCCCGCAGCCTGCCCGAAACGGAACTCTTCGAAACGGAATCGCCCGCTCTCTCCCCGCAAGCGTCTCCCGCCTACGCATGCGATATGAAATTACGGCATGAAGAGTTTGGTTCCAATGTTTTTTTGAGTAACTTTACCTCGTACTGCGGAAATATGCCGCTGCATACGAGCGGCATATTTTGTTAACGGATCTTCACATAAAGTCATGAACAAAACCCTGAAACCTCTCTTTGCATGCCTGTTTTCGGGCCTGATCTGCACCGGCGCAGCAGCCGCGGAACCGCAGGTCATCAACATCAAGACCGACGGATCGTCGATGGTCATGAGCGTGACTTCCGACGGCGAAGTCCTGTTCCACCATTTCGGAGGACGCATCGACGACGCGACGCCCGTAACCGGAATCAAGAGCTACCGCCGCACGGATCACGGCACCGACAACCTCGCCTACTCGACGATGGGCGGCCGCAACTTCCGTGAACCCGCCCTGCGCGTGACCCATGCCGACGGCGACATGAATACCGAATTGCGCTACGTGTCGCACACGACCCGAACGCTGGCCGACACGAATGTCACCCGAACCGTCATCAAGCTGACCGACACGAACCAGGCGCTCGACGTCGAACTATTCTATACGGCCTATGCCGAGGAGAACGTCATCACGACGCACGCAGTCATCCGCAACCGGGAGAAGGGCAGCATCGTGCTGCACAGCTTCTATTCGTCGTCGCTGCCCGTCAAGGCACGCAGTTACCTGCTGACACACCTCTACGGCGCGTGGGCGCGCGAAAGTCAGGTCGACCACACGCTGCTCACGCATGGTTCGAAGAGCATCGAGTCGCGCAAGCAGGTACGCACGACGCATACCGAGAATCCGGCCTTCATGATTACGCTCGACAGCGAGTCGTTCGACGAGAATTACGGCGAGGTGATCGCAGGAGCACTGGCATGGAGCGGTAATTTCCGCCTCAACTTCGAAGTGGACGAATTCAACGTCCTCAACATTCTGGCCGGCGCCAATCCCTATGCGTCGGACTACACGCTCGGCGCGGGCGAGTCGTTTACCACGCCCGAGATGATCTATACTTACAGCTCCGAAGGCGCGGGCGGCGCGAGCCGCCACCTGCACGACTGGGCGCGCAACTACGGCGTATGGCACGGGCATACCTACGCCCCGACGCTGCTCAACAGCTGGGAGGGCGCCTATTTCACGTTCGATGCCAAGACGCTCACGGAGATGATCGACGATGCCGCCGACATGGGGCTGGAAATGTTCGTGCTGGACGACGGGTGGTTCGGCAACAAATATCCGCGCAACGACTCCAATGCGGGACTCGGCGACTGGCAGGTCAACGCGAAGAAACTGCCCGAGGGCATCGATTACATCGCATCGTACGCCCACCAAAAGGGGATGAAATTCGGTATCTGGATCGAGCCGGAGATGGTGAACCCCCGAAGCGAACTGGCCGAGAAACATCCCGACTGGATCGTGAAGGCGGGCAACCGCGAAATACCCCGTATGCGCAACCAGTGGCTTCTCGATCTGAGCAATCCGAAGGTGCAGGATTTCGTCTTCTCGGTATTCGACAATACGATGAAACTCTCGCCCAATATCGACTATATCAAGTGGGATGCCAACCGCCACGTCGAAAATGCAGGGTCGGAGTACCTGCCCGAGGACAAACAGTCGCATTTCTGGATCGATTATACGCAGGGCTTCTATAAGGTCATGGAACGCATTCGGGCCAAATATCCCGATGTGCTGATCCAGGCCTGCGCCTCGGGCGGCGGCCGCGTGGAGTTCGGCGCGATGAAATACTTCAACGAAGTGTGGACCAGCGACAACACCGAAGCGCTTTCGCGCACGCGCATCCAGTACGGTACGAGCCTTTTCTATCCGGCGACGGTCATGGGGTCGCACGTGTCGGCCACGCCCAACCATCAGACCGGCAATATCACGCCCATCAAGTTCCGCTTCGACATCGCCTGCGCGGGACGTTTGGGCATGGAGCTGCAACCCAAGCGGATGGACGACGCGGAGAAGCGATTCGCACGGAAGGCCGTCGCCAGCTACAAGGCGTATCGCGATATCGTCATGGAGGGCGACCTCTACCGTATCGGCACCCCCTATGACGATACCGGCTACTACGGGATGATGTATGTCTCGAAGGACAAGAAAAAGGCGGTGCTCTTCACCTACTGCATCCGCTACCAGAGCCGCACGCTGATCCCCAAGTTCCGCCTGCACGGCCTCGACGCCAAAACCCGTTACACCGTCCGGGAACAGAACACGGACAAAAAAAGGTTCTGGTTCGACGGCGGCACCTTCACGGGTGAGTACCTCGCCAATGCGGGCATCAATCCCAATCTGAGCAAAATCTACGACAGCGCCGTATTCGTGCTCGAAGCACAATAGCCGCTTCTTTCGATCGGCCCGGCACCGTTCCCAAAGCAGCCAATGAAGCAGGAACAGGCCGACAGACCGGCCGAAAGAAAGGCCCCTGCCGGAGAGACTTCCGGCAGGGGCCTTTTTTCGGCTTCCTACCTCCGGAACTCAGCGTCCCGTGTATTCGACCGCGACACCGCGCGCGAACGTGCGGAACGCCTCGAACTCGGCGGGCGAGATCGCCTCCGGATAGCTCATCACCATGAGCCGGTGGGGCTGCGGCGGCCGCAAGTAGGAGGGGTGGATATAATCGTATTCGTTGTAAACGAAACCGTTGCGTTCGTAGAATCCGCGACGGCGGCGCGAAATTTCGTCTTCGGGCGGATCGATCTCCAGGATGACGCGCCCCGCACGACGGCACAGGTCGTGCAGAATGCGCGCACCGTAATTGTGCCCGCGCAGAACGGGTTCGACGGCCAGATGTTCGAGGTAGGCGTAGCCTTCGTCGGCGAGCCACCAGAAGACCAGCCCCACGAACAGGTCGCCGTCCCACACGCTCTCGGCATGCAGGCGGCCGTCGGCGAGCGCGGCGTCGTAGTCCCGTTCGCTACGGCGCTCGCACGGAGGGAACGAAGCTTCGTAAAGTCGGTACGCCGCAGCCCAGCCGGCGTCGGCGGTGGAGAGGAATCTCCGGTATGTCAGTGTTTCCATAGGCGCTAAGATACGAAGTTTCGCGAATTCCGCCAAGATAGCCCTGACAAAACTTCACACGTCGTTCCGATTCCGCGCAGGTGTCGTCACTTCATCCGCTATTTTCGCGGTGCGATCCCGCAGGCCGGAGGCTTGCCATGCACGGACGCCAGCAAATAATCATCGTTGCGCGCAGCGCACAACTGTCTCCGCATTGCGAAAAATCGGGAAGAAGAACGGACGAAGGATGCGCCGTCGAAAACGCGGGCGCGAGCTCGTCCGCGTAGCGTTTTAGGCGCAAGC